>JAESGW010000070.1_pt1 | contig 282550 bp, 277 predicted proteins | sample 9269791 | NCBI WGS metagenome assembly JAESGW01 (sample SAMN16773120, study PRJNA677053) | algae metagenome | isolation source: Aphanocapsa lilacina HA4352-LM1 and co-occurring heterotrophs from near cave... | place: USA: Maniniholo cave, near Haena, Kauai, HI | collected 2009-07-28 | reverse complement strand
CGCATGTTCTGCCGCCTCAAGGACTTCCGCCGCGTCGCCACGCCATACGACCGAAACGCCGCCAACTTCCTCGCCGCCGTCTGCATCGCTGCAACCGTCAGTTACTGGTTATGAGTCCGGACCCTAGTGGACACGGGCCCGTCGCGGCGACAATCACCAGAGAGGTAATCGTCAGCCGCGCGCCACGCTGGCGAGCTTATTCGGCCGCCTGCGCAGGTTCGATGCCAATCCGCTCGGGCGTCTCGCAGCCCGTGACGCAGCAGCGCCCCGGCTGCTTCGACACCTTCGTCCCGTCCGCCAGCACGCCGCGATCGAGCAGGCTCTCGACCAGCTCGACCTTCTCCATCACCGGATAGTTGCGCCAGATCTCGCGCTTCATCGCCTCCGGCGAGCCGCCGCCATGCAGAGAGATCACCGAATACCAGCCGGCCTCCTTCGACACCGTCAGATCCTCGATGAAGCGCGCCACCTCCGCCCGCCGCTCATGCGGGATATCGGCCGCCCGGTCAGCACGGCCGAGAGCGAAGCCGCCGTTTCGGGATTGTGGTCCTCGTCCGGCCCCGGCAACGCCACGATCAAGCCGCCCGAGATGTAATGTGCGATCCTGTGCATGTCGTAGATCTTCGTCGCCAGCAGCAGCTTGCCGATATTGGCGAACACCACATTGGGCATGACGTTGCCGGCCGGATCCTTCTGGCAATAGACCGACGCCGCGACGCCGCAGGCGAAAAAGCTCTCGGTGATGGTGATCAGCTCGACCATCTGCTCGCGGACATGGGCGTGGCGTTCGGCGTCGAGCCCATTGGCCTCGATCATCAGCGCGCCTGCGCCGATCAGCAGGTCGCCGAAGCCGGCGCGCGCGCCGATGCAGGAATGGCGGTGATGGGTCGCGTAGGAGGTGGTGAGGAACCCAGCCGCCTCGATCTCGCCGGCCATGAACACCCTCTCCCACGGCACGAAGACGTCGTCGAACATCACCGCGCCGGTGGACTGGCCATATTTCGCCGAGTATTTCGCCGCCGGATCGCCCGGCCGTCCGGCGGGACGCGCCACGATGGTGACGCCCTGCGCATCGCAAGGCACGGCGCAGCAGACCGCGAAATCCTCGTCGCCCGGCGCATGCGTCCGGCACGGCATCACCAGGAATTCGTGGACATAAGGCGCGCCGGTGACGATCGCCTTCGTGCCGCGGATGACGATGCCGTCGCTGCGTCGCTGCGTGATGTGGACATAGGAGTCGCGGTTCGCCTGCTGACCCGGCCGCTTCGCGCGGTCGCCCTTGGCGTCGGTCATGGCGATGCCGAGCGTCAGATCCTCCTCCTGAACCCTGTGCATGTAGTTCGCGAAGCGCTGCGCGTAGTCGGTCCCGTGCCCGGCGTCGGCCAGCGCCGTCGCCTGATGCAGCCCGTTGAAGGCGTCATGCGTCAGATAGCGCACGGCGCAGCCGGAAATCTTGCAGATCAGCCGCACCGCCTCGAGCTTGGCCAGGAGATCGGCCGAGGTCTCGTCGATATGCGTCATCCGGTTGACGGTCTTGCCCGAAGAGCCCTGGACCGCCGTCATGATCGGCCGGTAGGCCGCCTCATGGGCGAGGTCATAGGCGACGCCGACGCCGTTGATTCCCGGCGCGAGCATCGGCTCGTCGGCGACGCTCTCGACCTTGCGGCCGTTGACGAAGACGCGCGGCCTGTAGGCGCGCAGCGATTCCCGGTAGCCGGCGGCGTCCATCAGCATGGCGTTTCCCCGTATCGCGTCGGGCCGGTCGAAGCGGCGGCCCGTTGCCGGAATGAGGACGCAGGAGGCCGCCGATGGCAACCCTCAATCCGCCAAGCCCGGCGCACGGGGCGGCGCCGTTTTCCGCCCCGCCTCAGGTTGCAATCGCGCCATCGGCTCGGCTAGTGCTGTGGAACGCTCCGGCGCTTCCCATTCCAGCGGCAAAGGCAATGCGATGAAGAAGGTTTTCCCCGACGCCAGGGCGGCGCTCGCCGGCGCGATCAAGGACGGCATGACGATCTGCGCCGGCGGCTTCGGCCTCTGCGGCATCCCGGACCTGCTGATCGAGGCGGTTCGCGAGAGCGGCGCGAAGGACCTGACCTTCGTCTCCAACAATGCCGGCATCGACGGCGCGGGCCTCGGCGTGCTGCTCGAGACCCGCCAGATCCGCAAGATGATCTCGTCTTATGTCGGCGAGAACAAGCTCTTCGCCCAGCAGTTTCTCGCTGGCGAGCTGGAGCTCGAATTCACCCCGCAGGGCACGCTGGCCGAGCGCATCCGCGCCGGCGGGGCGGGCATCCCGGCCTTCTTCACCAAGACCGGCGTCGGCACGCTGGTCGCCGAGGGCAAGGAGGAGCGCGTCTTCGACGGCGAGCGCTACATCATGGAGCGCGGCATCGTCGCCGACGTCTCGCTGGTCCATGCCTGGAAGGGCGACACCGAAGGCAACCTCGTCTACCGGAAGACCGCCCGCAACTTCAATCCGATGATGGCGACCGCCTCGCGGATGACCATCGCCCAGGTCGAGCATCTCGTTGCGGCCGGCGAGATCGATCCCGACCACATGCACACGCCGGGCATCTTCGTGAAGCGGATCGTCCATGTCGCCAACGCGGCCAAGCGCATCGAGCAGCGCACCGTCCGCAAGCGCGCGGCTTAAGCGCGCTTTCCGCCCGATCGGAACGATCGGGCGATCAGAATTCGCGCCAGGCAAATTTCTTCGGAGCAGACATCATGGCATGGACCCGCGAACAGATGGCCGCCCGCGCGGCAAAAGAACTCAAGGACGGTTTTTACGTCAATCTCGGCATCGGCATCCCGACCCTGGTCTCGAACTACATCCCCGAGGGCATGTCGGTTCAGCTCCAGTCGGAGAACGGCATGCTCGGCATGGGCCCGTTCCCCTATGAGGGCGAGGAGGACGCCGACCTGATCAACGCAGGCAAGCAGACCATCACCGAACTCAAGACCACGAGCTATTTCTCCTCGGCCGACTCGTTCGGCATGATCCGCGGCGGCCATATCGACCTGTCGATCCTGGGCGCGATGCAGGTCGCGGAGAATGGCGACCTCGCCAACTGGATGATCCCCGGCAAGGTGGTGAAGGGCATGGGCGGCGCCATGGACCTCGTCGCCGGCGTCAAAAAGGTCGTCGTGGTGATGGAGCATGTCGCGAAGAACAAGGACGGCACCGAGTCGGCAAAACTGCTCAAGGCCTGCGATCTGCCGCTCACCGGGGCCGCCGTCGTCGACATGGTGATCACCGATCTCGGCGTCTTCTCGATCGACGAGACCGGCGGCGGCATGAGCCTGATCGAACTCGCCGACGGCGTCAGCGTCGAGGAGATCAAGGGCAAGACGGAAGCGGCGTTCAAGGTTGCGGTTTAACCGAGAAGGGCACCGGGAACCCCTCTCCTGTAAGGAGAGGGGCAGGGTGAGGTGAAGGCCCCTGGACCAGCGAGGCGAAAACCCAACGGCGGCAGCGGTCAACTCACTGCCTAAGTGTCAAACGGCCGACCCCTCACCCTGCCCTCTCCCTACGGGAGAGGGTTCCCCGCGCTTGCTGGTTTCACGTTACCGCCCTCGCTCCCATCCCGCCCGGACCAGCTCCGGCACGTCCTGCTCATCCTCCGGCCAGCCGACGCATAGCCACGCGATCAGCTTCCACTCCGGCGGCGTCGCCAGCACGTCGCGCACCACCTCCGGCTCCAGGATCGAGACCCAGCCGACCCCGACGCCGGCGACCCGCGCCGCGAGCCAGAACTGCGTGATCGCCGCGACGACCGAATAGTCCAGCATCTCCGGCATGGTCTTGCGACCGAGACCGTGCCCCTGGTCCGTGCCATGGTCGCAGAACACCGCGATCTGCTCGGGAGCCTCGCGCAAGCCTTCGAGTTTGAGCGAAGCGTAGAGCCGCGCGCGCGCGCCCTCGTAGTCAGCGAGCGCATCGGCGTTGCAGCGCATGAAGCTCGCCCGCACCGCCTCGCGCTGGACCGCGTCCCGCACCCGCACCCAGCGCCAGGGCTGCGAATGGCCGACCGAAGGTGAAAGCTCCGCCTGCGCCAGCAACCGCTCGATCAGACCGTCGGGCAGGGGATCGCGCCTGAACCGTCGGACATCGCGCCGCCATTGCAGCAGCGCGGCGAACTGCTTGGCGAAGGCCTCGTCGAAAACAGGCGGCGCGTCGCTCACGAGGCCACCGCGATGGCGTGGAAGAACGAGCCCGTCACCAGCCCGCGCCGGCTGCCGGCGGGCGCGGGGGCCGAGCCGTGCGGGTCTGTGACCATGGCGAAGGGCGGGTCATTGCCGGCGGAGATGATGGTAGCGTAGTGAAATTCGTGTCCGGTCAGCGCCGCGCCCGCCACCCCCAGCGGCCCGTCGCCCTGAAGGACCGCGCGGCGATAGCCCAGATTCATCTTCCGCTTGGCAAAGCTGGTCTCGACGCCGAGCAGGCCAGCCATGGCGTGGCTCGCGCCCTCGGCGTCGATCAGGCTTTTGCCCAGCACCATGTAGCCGCCGCACTCGCCATGAACCGGCCGCGTCCGAGAGAAGTCGCGCAGGCCGGCGAGGAAATGCGCGGCTTGGGCCAGCCTGCCGGCATGAAGCTCCGGATAGCCGCCGGGCAGCCAGCAGGCGTCGCAGCCGTCCGGAGGCGGCTCGTCGGCCAGCGGCGAAAACGGCGCGAGCTCCGCCCCGGCCGCGCGCCAGCCGGCCTCGACATGCGGATAGACGAAAGAGAATGCCGCGTCTCGCGCGATCGCGACGCGGCGGCCGGGCGCGGGCAGGGCGGCAGCCGGCGCAAGCGGCGCGGCCATCGTCGTCGCGCCCGCCGCCGCCACGACCGCGTCGAGATCGACGGCGGCCGAGATCGCCTCGGCCAGCGCGTCGAGCCTGGCGTGCAGGTCTTCCGTCTCCCCCGCCTGCACCAGCCCGAGATGGCGCTCGGGCAAGATCAGGCTGGCCTCACGCGGCAGCGCGCCCAGCACCGGTAGCCCGATCCGCGCCATGCCCTGTCCGACGAGGCGGCGGTGCCGCTCGCTCGCGACCTTGTTCAGGATCACCCCGGCGATTCTGATGCGCGGGTCGTAATGCATGCAGCCGAGCGCGATTGCGGCGGCCGACTGCGCCTGCCCCGAGACGTCGATCACGAGCACGACCGGCCAGCCCATAAGCGCCGCGATGTCGGCGCTCGCGCCGGTGTGGCCGTCCGGTCCCGGCACGCCGTCGAACAGCCCCATCGAGCCCTCGGCGATGACGAGGTCGGCGCTGTCGGCCGCATCGAGCGCGATCTGCGCCAGCAGCGCATCCGGCATTGCGAAGGAATCGAGATTGGCGCTAGGCGCGCCCGTCGCGGCGGCGTGGAAGGCAGGGTCGATATAATCCGGGCCGCATTTCAGCCCGCGCACGGTCAAACCGCGCCGGACCAGCGCGCGCTGCAGCCCGAGCGTGATCGTGGTCTTGCCCGAGCCCGAGCGCGGCGCGGCGATGATCAGGCCGCGCGCGGTCATGATTGGCCTCGGGAAGCGCTGCGCGAACTCCCTCCCCCCGCTTGCGGTGGGGAGGGTCGGGGTGGGGGGGAGAGTCCAGGCTGAGCGTCTGCGTCGAGCCGCATCCTGCACGCCCCCCCATCCCTAACCCTTCCCCACCGCAAGCGGGGGGAAGGGGACTGGGTAGCGCATCTTCGCTGACGCGCGCGCCCGCCTGCGCTATGCACGGCGCCATGGACGAGATGCCCACAGGCCCCCTGCGGCGCGGCTGGACGACCGGGGCCTGCGCGGCGGCCGCCGCCAAATCCGCCTATGCCGGCTGGGTCACGGGCGAATTCCGCGATCCCGTGGCGATCACCCTGCCGGGCGGCCAGCAGCCGGTCTTCGCTTTGGCGCGGCAGGCGCTGCTCGCCGACGGAGCCGAGGCCGGCATCGTCAAGGACGCCGGCGACGATCCCGACGTCACCCATGGCGCGACAGTGATCTCGCATGTCGGCCCCGCCCCGGCCGGGGCGGGCATCGTCTTCCGCGCAGGCGAGGGCGTCGGCACGGTGACCCTGCCCGGGCTGCCGCTGCCGGTCGGCGAGCCCGCCATCAACCCGATGCCGCGCGAGATGATCCGCCAGGCGCTGGCCGAGATTCAAGCCGAGACCAGCGGCCCGCGCGACGTCACGGTGACGCTCTCGATCCCCGGCGGTGAGGCGATCGCGCGAAAGACCATGAACCCGCGGCTGGGTATCGTCGACGGGCTCTCGATCCTCGGCACGACCGGCATCGTCATTCCTTTCTCCTGCGCCGCCTGGATTCATTCGATCCATCGCGGCATCGACGTCGCCCGCGCGGCGGGGCTGTCTCACGTCGCGGGCGCAACCGGCGCGACCTCGGAGGCCGCGATCGCGCGGCTTCACGATCTGCCCGAGCAGGCCCTGATCGACATGGGCGATTTCGCCGGCGGCATGCTGAAATATCTGCGGAAACACCCGATCCAGCAGGTCACCGTCGCTGGCGGCTTCGCAAAAATGGTCAAGCTCGGGCAGGGCATGCTCGACCTGCATTCGCGCGCCGGCCCGGTCGATTTCGCCTGGCTTTCCGACAGGGTGCGCGAGGCCGGCGGCGATGAGGCGCTGGCAGCCTGGGTTCCGCAGGCCAACACCGCACTCGAAGTTCTCCAGCGGGCGCAGGAGGCGGGGTTGCCACTGGCCGACATCGTCGCGGGCCACGCCTGGACCAGCGCAGCCCGCTCGCTCGCCGTGCCGGACGCCGAACTGGAGATCGCGGTGTTCGACCGGCAGGGCGGGCTGCTGGCGCGGACGCCGTTTCGGATGGTGGGGTAGCGCGCTCATACCCCGCCCCCTGGGCGGAATCGCCTGTCGTAACCGGCCGAATAGAGCGCGCTCTCGCCGAAATCCTGCGCGTCCAGCGCCGGCCCGACCAGGATCAGCGCCGTGCGCTCTAGCCCGGAATCCCGCACCTGCGCCACGATCGACGCCAGCGTGCCGCGCAGCACGCTCTCATCGGGCCAGGAGGCGCGGAAGACGACCGCGACCGGGCAGTCCGCGCCGTAGAAGGGCGAGAGTTCGGAGACGACCTGCTCTATCACATGGATCGAGAGATGGATCGCCAGCGTTGCGCCCGAGGCGGCGAAACTGGCGAGGGTTTCGCGCTCCGGCATCGCCGAGGCGCGGCCGGAGGTGCGGGTCAGCACCAGCGACTGCGCCACGCCCGGCAGGGTCAGCTCGCGCCTCAGGCTCGCGGCGGCGGCGGCGAAGGCCGGCACGCCCGGCGTCACCGTGTAGGGGATGCCGAGCGCGTCGAGCCGGCGCATCTGCTCACCCGTCGCGCTCCAGATCGAGAGGTCGCCCGAATGCAGCCGCGCCACGTCATGGCCGGCCTCATGAGCGGCGGCCATCTCGCCGATGATCGCGCCGAGATCCAGCGCGGCCGTGTCGACGAGGCGCGCGCCGGGCGGACACCAGTCGAGCATCGCGCTCGGAATCAGCGAGCCGGCGTAAAGGCAGACGGGCGCGGACGCGATCAGGTCGCGCCCGCGCAAGGTTATTAGGTCTGGCGCGCCCGGCCCCGCGCCGATGAAATGGACGCTCATGTGGCCGATCTCGCCAGGGCGCAGGTCACGCGCGCGGTCGCGATGCGGGGCAGCACCAGTGTCCCGCCCGGTCCGGCGGCGGCGAGTGCGGCGGCCTCCGCCACCGAGCCGACGCCGTAGAGCGAAGCAATCCGCGTCGAGCGCGTGGCGCAGGCGGCCTCGAACCCTTTCATCGCCTCGTCGGGAACGGCGACGAGTTCGGCGTCGCGCGTCAGCGCCAGCAGGCCCGGTTCCGCGGCGCGGGCGGCAAGCGTCGCGAAGCGCGCCACCGTCTCGCCGGTGAGCCCCGCGATCGCCAGCGCCTGGTCGAGGCAGTCGCGCAGTTCGGCCTCGCTCGCGCCGGGGCGCAGCCCGATACCGGCGATCAGGCGGCCCGTCGTCATGATTTCACCACCCGCCACTGCGTCACCGGCATCGCCGGACGCCAGCCATGCATCGTGCCGACCCGGTCGAGATGGGCGACGCCGATGCGCCGCAGGCTGCCGCCATGGGCGGCAAACAGCGTGGCGATGCGCGCCTCGCCCTCCAGCGTCACGACATTGGCGACGAGCCGGCCGCCGGGCTTCAGTGCGGCCCATGCCGCCTCGAACAGGTCGGCGTCATTGACGCCGCCGCCGATGAAGACCGCGTCCGGCGCGGGCTGGCCGGAAAAACTCGCCGGGGCCGCGCCCGCGACGATCTCGACCGGCAGCGCGCCGAGCGCGACACGGTTCTCCGCGATCCGGGCGGCGCGCTCGGGCTTCTGCTCAAAGGCTATGGCCCGGTTGCGCGGATGGCGCAGGCACCATTCCAGCGAGATCGAGCCCGAGCCCGCCCCGACATCCCAGAGCAGGTCTCCGGCGCGAGGGGCGAGGCCCGACAGCGTGATCGCCCGGATGTCGGCCTTGGTGATCTGGCCGTCATGGGCGAACCAGTCCTCGTGGAGCCCCGTCGCGAGCGGGAGGATGCGCGCGCCAGCGTCGGCTGCGACCTCGATCGCGATCAGGTTGAGCGGGTCGATGCCGTCGAACTCGAAATTTCGGGCGGTCGCTTGCCGAAGTCGCTCACGCGGCCCGCCGAGCGCCTCCAGAACCGTTATGATCGATCCGCCGAAACCGCGCTCGGCCAGCAGCGCCGCGAGCCGCTCCGGCGTGGTTTCGTCCCATGACAGCGCCAGCACGCGCGCGGTGGGCTGGAGATGCGGCACGATCCGCTCGATCGGCCGGCCATGCAGCGAGACCAGCGCACAATCCTGCTGCGCCCAGCCCATGCGCGCGCAAGCCAGCGAGAAGGCGGACGAGTGGGGGAAAACCCGCATCTCGCCGGCAGGAATGCCGGCAGCGAGATTGACGCCGACGCCGTAATGCAGCGGGTCGCCGGTCGCGAGCACGCAGACTTTCTGTCCGCGCAGCGCCAGAATGGCGGGTATCGCGGCGCTGAGCGGGCTCGGCCAGGTCTGCGTCCGACCCCGCACCGGCGCGACCAACGCAAGATGCCGCGCGCCGCCGATGACGAGTTCGGCGTCGTCCAGCGCGGCGACGGCGGCGGCCGAGAGCCCGGCGCGGCCGTCCTCGCCGATGCCGACGAGGCACAGCCACGGCTCCTGTCCCGCGCTCGACAGCCCGCCCGTTTCAGGCGAAAACAGGGTCATGACCGTCCTCATCCTGGGTGGCACGAGCGAGGCTGCGGCGCTTGACCAGCATCTGGCTGACCAGGCTCCCGAAATCCGCGCCATCATCTCGCTGGCGGGCCACACCGCCGACCCTAGGCCGCTGAACCTGCCTGTCCGCATCGGCGGTTTCGGCGGCATCGACGGGTTGCGGCGCTATATAGAGGACGAGGGCGTCATCGCCGTGGTCGATGCGACGCATCCCTTCGCCGCGATCATGCCGTTCCATGCGCAGGCCGCCTGCAAGGCGCAGAACGTGCCGCTGCTCGCCATCCGTCGCAAGTCCTGGACGCCGCGCGAGGGCGACCGCTGGGCTTGCGTGCTTGACATGGAGGCCGCCGTCGCCGCGCTGGGGCAGGAGCCGAAGCGGGTCTTCCTGACCGTCGGCCGGCTCGAACTGCCGGCCTTCGCCGATGCGCCGCGCCATCGCTATCTGGTGCGCGTCATCGAGCCGATCGGCGACCGGCTGCCGCTGCACGACGTCACGGTGATCCGCCAGCGCGGCCCCTTCCACGCCGATGACGAGGAGGACCTGATGCGCCGCGAGGGCGTCGAGGTTCTCGTCACCAAGAACTCGGGCGGCGACGCCACGGCCGGCAAGCTGATCGCGGCGCGCCGTCTCGGCCTGCCCGTCATCATGGTGGAGCGGCCGCGCAAGCCCGAGGTCGAGAGCGTCGAGCATATCGATCAGGTCCTGCCCTGGCTGGTGGCGCAGGGGCTCTTCGTCACCGAGCGCGGCGTGTAGACGTAGGGATTCTGGCCCGCGCGCACGATCAGCCGGGTCGCGGAGGCGCCGATCATCACCAGCGTCGCCATGTCGGCCGTGCCTGCCGCCGCGATCGCCTGCGGCAGCGTCAGCACGCGCAAGGACTCGTCGGGCCGGCCGACGGCGCGGGCAAAGATGACCGGCGTCTCGGCTGCCTGGCGCTGCGCGGCCAGCTCCAGCGCCTTTCCGAGCTGCCAGGGTCTGGCCTTCGAGATCGGGTTGTAGAGGCAGATCACAAAATCGGCGGCGAGCGCCGCCTCCAGCCGCGCCGTCACCACCTCCCAGGGCTTGAGATTGTCCGAGAGCGAGATCGCGCAGAAATCGCCGCCGAGCGGCGCGCCCGCCCGCGCCGCCGCAGCCAGCATGGCGGTGATGCCGGGCTCGACGGTGATGGCGAGATCGCGCCAGCCCGGCTCGCCTGCCTCCAGCGCCTCGAACACGGCCGCAGCCATCGCAAAAACGCCGGGATCGCCACCCGAGACCACCACGACGCTTTTCCCGGACGCCGCCAGCCGCAGCGCACGTTCGGCGCGGGCGATCTCGACGCGGTTGTCGGAGCCGTGTTTCGTCTGGCCCTCGCGCGCCGGGATGCGGTCGAGATAGGGGCCGTAGCCGACGAGATCGCTGGCGGCGTCAAGCGCTACCTGCGCGGCCGGAGTGAGCCACTGCGCCGCGCCGGGGCCGAGACCGACGATGGTGAGCGAGCCGGTCACAGCCGCCGCACGTTCACAGCCGCCTCCCTTGGCCGGGCACCAGCACCATCGAGAAATAGGGCGCCTCGTCATCGGCCTTGTCGCCGAGCCGGACCACGACCTGCCCCGCCATGGTCGCGCGCTCGACATAGATGGCGCGGTGGATCAGCCCGGCGATCTTTAGCGCCCGGCGCACCTTGGGCAGGTTGCGGCCGAGCTTCATGATCACCGCCGCATCGGTGTCGACGAGGCGTCGGACCAGCTCCGCCTCGGACAGGGTGCCCGGCAGCACAGTCATGACGTCGTCGCCCCAGGTGATCGGCGCTTCCGCGCGCGCCCACGCCCCGGCCATCCCGGTGACGCCGGGCACGATTTCGGTCGCAAAGCGCGGCGCCAGCCGCCGCCACAGATGCATGAACGAGCCATAGAAGAACGGATCGCCGTCACAGAGCACCGCGACCGTGCGCCCGGCCGTCATTTCGGCGGCGAGCTGCTCGGCCGCCGCGTCGTAGAAGGCCGCGATCGGCGCGTCATAGGCCTCGTCGCCGACCGGGACCTCGATCGTCACCGGGAAGGCCAGTTCGATTTCGCGGGCCGGGTCCGGTGGGATGATCGCATCGGCCGTGACCCGCGCGTTGCCGCGCCGGCCGCGCTTGCAGAAATGCACCAGCCGGTCGGCGCTCAGGATCAGGTCGCGTGCGCGCACGGTCATATAGTCGGGGTCGCCGGGGCCGAGGCCCACGCCGAATAGCAGAGTCTTCGCTGCGGCAGGATTGGCCGGTTCGCTCGTCACCGGCTCATTCCTTCTCTTGCGCCAGCGCGTTGACGGCGGCTGCCGCCATCGCCGAGCCGCCGCGACGCCCATGCACGACGATGAAGGGGACGCGCCCGTCCTCGGCCAGAGCCGCTTTCGATTCCGCCGCGCCGACGAAGCCGACCGGGATGCCGATCACGGCGGCCGGCAGAGGAGCGCCCTCGTCGAACATTTCCAGCAGCCTGAACAGCGCCGTCGGGGCATTGCCGATCACGACCAGCGCGCCCGCAAGCTGCGGCCGCCAAAACTCCATCGCGGCGGCCGAGCGCGTCGTGCCCATCTCCGTCGCGAGCCCGGCGGTGCGGGGATCGTCGAGCGTGCAGATCACGTCGTTGCCGGCCGGCAGCCGCGTCCGCGTCACCCCATTGGCGACCATCTTCGCGTCGCACAGGATCGGCGCGCCGGCGCGCAGCGCCGCTTCCGCCGCCACGCAGAAATCCGCCGACATCGCCACGTCGCGCGGCAGGTCGGTCATTCCGCAGGCATGGATCATCCTGACCACGACCCGCCCCGCGGCGTCGCTAAAGCCCGAGAGATCGGCCTCGGCGCGGATGATGGCGAAGGAGCGCTCATAGATCGCCGCTCCGTCCCGGATATAGTCGTCGCGCGTGTTCACACTCGTCGTCCTGAAGCCTGCCGCCGCGCGATCAGGCGTGAATGGATGTCCTGTCCGGGCTGCAGACGCGCGATCAGCTCGGCAACGTCAAGCGTCGCCAGCGCAGGATCGCGGGCGCCGCCGCCGACCACCACGCGGTAGCGCCCCTGCTCGCCGACCAGCGTCAGATCGGTGGGGCCGGCATGGGCGCAGGATTTGATGCAGCCGGAGACGTGCAGCCTTGTCCCTGCGGCAAGCAGCGGGGCGATCGCCCCGGCCAACGTCGCGGCGTCGGCCATCGCCGCGGTCTCGCCACTCCGGCAGGCGGGTTTCCCGGCGCAGGCCTGCACGGAAAGGCGCGGATCGTCGTCGGCGACGATCAAACCCAGCGCCTGCGCCGTGTCGAGCCAGCTTTTCGCTCCCGCCCGCGTCGGCCCGAGGCAGGCGAGGCCGCGCCAGGGTACGAGGCGGATATCGGCGGCGCCGTCCAGCTCGCCCGCCTCGGCCAGCCGCGTCAGCACCGACGCGTCGCAGCGGCCGAAGGGCAGGCCGACCAGCGCGGCGTGACTATTGCCGACTTCGAACAGGCCGGCCCGGCGCGGGGCCCGACGCGCGGCCGGCGGCTGCGTCGGTGGAAAGTCGGAGAGGGCCGCCTGCATCTCCGGCGAGAGATCGCGCAGGCGGCAGACGCGATCCGGCGCACCGAGGTGATGCCCTGCAAACCGGCGCAAGATCATGCAGACGGCCTCGACCGCGTGCGCCGCTTCGACCGGGCCGAGCCACAGGCCCGACGGCAAGCCAAGCGCGACCTGTCCTGCCGCGACCGCGACGATGCGCAGATCGGCGGCGACGCCGTCGAGCGGGAGCGAGCCGCCATCATCGACCACGACGAGAGTCTTTGCGGGTAGGCCAGGGATGGCGCGGCCTTGCGCCTCGATCGCGCCAGCGAGGGCGCTGGCGTCGATGAGAGGACGTGCCCCGCCCCCTTCCACCCGCTTGCGGTGGGGAAGGGTTAGGGATGGGGGGGCGTGCAGAGCTTGTCTCGACGATCGAAACAGGCGACGTCCTGGACTCTCCCCCCCACCCCGGCCCTCCCCGCCGCAAGCGGGGGGAGGGGGAAGGAGCGGCGAGATCAGCGTCAGCCTTTGCGGGCCGTCGCCGTCATGCTCGTCGACCAAACCTTGCCTGAGGAGCGCCGCGACCAGCGCCGGATGAGTGGCCTCGCTCACGCCTCTGATCTGGAGATTGGCCCGCGCCGAAATCTCGATCAGCCCGTTGCCATGCTCGTCCGCCAGCGCCGCGATGCGCCCAAGCTGCGCCGGCGTCAGCGCGCCGCCCGGCGGATGCAGGCGCACCAGCCAGCCATCGCCGGTCTCCATCGGCCGGAGCGTGCTCGGGCACCAGCCACGTCGCAGGCTTTCGCGGGACGGCGCGCTCATTCCGCCGCCTCCCGCGCCAGAAAGGCCTCGACGGAGTTCCGCCGGCTCGTCCACAGGCCGCGCCGCCGCGCCTCGGCGAGCCGCGCCCGGATCGCGGCGGCGGCGGGCGCATTGGCAGCCTCCAGCGCGCTCCAGATCTGGGCGTCGGCGCACCAGGCCTGAAACACCGCCTCGAACAGTCCGTCGGACACGGCGTCGGTGCTGGCGGCGAAGACGAAGAGCGTGTCGACGGCTTCGGCGAGTTCGGCCGCGCCGCGCCAGCCATGGGCGAGATGGGCGGCGATCCAGCGTGGATGCGTCAGCCGGCCATGGACGATGCGGGCGATGTCTTCCGCCAGCGTGCGGGCGCGCGGCGTCTCGGGATCGGCGCTGTCGAGGCTGTAGAGCGCGGCCCTGCCTCCGAGCGCGGCCATCGCGGCCGCAAAGCCGCCGATCGCATCGGCCGCGCTCGTCGCCTCCAGGATGTCGCGCCCTGCGGTGTCGCTCGCATGGACGAAGGCGTCGGCCGTGACGATGCGCTCCGCGAAACCGAGATCGGCGCTCGCCGCGCCCTCTCGCCCGCCATAGGCGTGGCCGGAGGCGGCAAGATAGGCCGCGCCCAGCTCCTCGCGCCGCTCCCAGTCGCCGTCGAGCGCGCGGTCCGCCACGGCCGAGCCGTAACGGCCGGGCGCGGCCCCGAAAATCCGCGCGCCGGCCTCGCCGCGCCGGCGCGCGGCGGCTGGCTCGTTCCAGTCGTCGGGTTCGTCGAGCGCGGCGACGGCGCGCGCGGCTGAGTCGAGCAGCGCGATCTGGCCCGGAAAGGTGTCGCGAAAGGCGCCCGAGATGCGCACCGTCACGTCGATGCGCGGATGCGCCAGCTTCGGCTGCGGGATGATCGCAAAGCCGGTGACCCGCGTCGAGGCGTCGTCCCAGAGCGGTTCGACCCCCATCAGCGCGAGCGCATGTGCGATGTCCTCGCCGCCGGAGCGCAATGTGGGCGAAGCCCAGAGATCCATCACGATCCGGCGCGGCGGCTCGCCATGCTCCTGCAGATGCCGCCCGATCACGGCCTTGGCGGCCAGCGCCCCGAGCCGCGCCGCCGCCCGCGTCGGGATGGCGCGCGGATCAAGCGTCGAGAGGTTGCGCCCCGTCGGCAGCACGTCGGGCCGGCCGCGATGCGGCGAGCCGGCGGGGCCGGGCGGTACGAAGCGGCCGTCGAGCGCGCGAAGCAGGTTTTGCCGCTCGGCCCGCGCGGAGGCGGGGTCGTGCGCCGCCTGTCCGAAGACGTGCAGCCCGTCGCGGAAGGGCAGTTCCGTGATGTCGCAGAGCTGCGCGTCGAGCCGGGTCAGCGCCTCGCTCATCGAAAGCTCGGGCGTCACGCCGCAAGCCGCGCTCAGCCCGCTGGCCTCGGCCCGCGAGCGGATCTCGGCCGCGACGATGCCGGCCCGGCGCGGGTCCATCGCCTGCGCCTGCGAATACTCCTCGACGAGGTCGCGCAGCAGCGCGGTCTCGCCCTCCGCGCCGGTCTCAGCCAGCGGCGGCGGCAGGTGCCCGAGCGTGATCGCCCCGAGCCGGCGCTTGGCTGGCGCGGCCTCGCCGGGATCGTCGACGACATAGGGGTAGATCACCGGTAGCCCCCGCGTGACGAGGCGCGGCCAGCACGCGGCCGAGAGCGCCACCGCCTTGCCCGGCAGCCATTCGGTCGTGCCATGCGTGCCGAGATGGATCAGCGCGTCGATGCCGGCGACATCGCGCAGCGCCCGGTAGAAGGCGAGGTAGCCGTGGCCGGGCGGCGCGTCGGGATCGTGATAGCGGGCTTTTCGGTCGGGCGATGGGTCGCGCGGCGGCTGCAGGGCGATGGTCAGCTTGCCGCGCCGAACGACGCGGAAGCGGAAGGCGCCCTCCATGCAGGCCGGGTCGCCGGCCGGATCGCCATGGGCGGCGATCAGCGCCCCGCGTGCGGCGGCCGGGATGGTCGCGAGCCAGGCGCGGTAGGCCGCAAGCGGGATCGTCAGGGCAAGAGGGCCGGTGGTGAGAGCGGCCATCAGGTCGGGCTTGGCGGCACCGTCATTCCGAGCGGAGCGAAGCAATCCAGGGGGCGTAGAGCTCTGCCGCCTCTGGATTGCTTCGCTCCGCTCGCAATGACGTTGTGCGATGTCGTATCCCGCCTCGGCCAGCAGCGCCTCGATCGCAACCACGCTCGCCGGCGTGTCGAGCCCGACGGCGAAGCCCGCCCGGCCGCCGCGCGCCGGGTAATCCGACATCACAAGCGCCAGCCGGCGCTGCGCCGGCGGCTTTGCGGCGAGCCCGATCCAGCCGCTGGCGAGGTCGGCCAGCGCGGCGACGCCGTCGGCATCGGGAACGAGCCGCCGAATTGTCAGCCCGGCGGCCTCGTCCGCGACATCCGCCTTGAAGGCGACGGGGATGGTTCCCAGCCTTCCGTCGAACTCCGGCAGCGCCGCCTGCATGGCGAGATCGACGGCCGACAGCCCGCGCGGCGATGCCTCCCAGGCCTCGCGGAAACTGCCGACCGGCACGGCCTGCAGGATCGGGCAATCGGCGGCGTCGAGCACGAAACTGTCGCCGTCGCGCGCGGAAAACGCCGTCGTGGCGATGATCAGCGCCGGTTTGCGCGTCGCGATCAGCGCCGCGAGTTCGGCCGCGACGGCGTCGTCCTTGAGGCTGGTCAGCGCCAGGATCAGCGGGGCGTGGCCGCGCGCCGCCAGCGCTTCGGCGATCACCTCGCCCATCGCGGTGTCGCCGGCCGTGACGCCGGAGCGGTAGACCAGAATGAGGATGAGTGCGCGATCGGAGGGCAGGGCGGCCAGCCCTCCTTGCCACGGTTGCACCGCGCCGCTTGTCCCGATCGCCAAAGCGTTCGGCAGCAGCATGGGAGGTTCGGCGGCGCCGGGCGAACCGCCGCCCAGAACGCTCTCCACCCCCCCCAGCAGCCGCCGCATGTTCTCGACGCCGCCCGCGTGGAAATACGCCAGCAGCGCCTCCGCGCAGGCGGGCGGCACGGTGCCGTATTCCGCCAGTCGCGCATCCGCCCGATCATCGCCCGGCAGAACCGCGAGCGCTACGCCCTCGCGCCGGCAGGCCGCGGCCAGCTGCTCGACGCCGTAGCGCCAGTAGTCCAGCCCGCCAAGGCAACGCACCAGCACGAAGCGCGATTTCGCGACGGTCTTCTCGACCAGCAGATCGACCGAGAGCGGGTGTTTCAGCCGGCGCAGCGAGGCGAGCCGAACCGAGAGCCCGCTCGCTCCGGCCGCTGCCGCCAGCGCCGACAGGTCGCTGTCGGCGAAGGAGAGGACCAGCACATCTCCCGGCGGCAGGCCAAGATCGACGGCGTCCTCGCCGTCGTCGAGCCTGATCTCGCTGGTCGGGAGGAGGTGCATCGCGTCCTTTTCACCCGTTCAGTGCGGCCGTGACGGCCTTCTGGTCGAAGCCCTTCAGGCCGATCACGACGAGCCGTCCGTCGCGCGCCTCGCTTGCGCCCCAGGCCCGGTCGAAATGATGGCTGACGCGGCGGCCGACGCCCTGGACGACGAGCCGCATCGGCTTGCCGGGCACTGACGCAAAACCCTTCAGCCGCAGCACGCCCTGCGCTTCGGCGGCTTTCGCAACGCGGTCCGACAGGGCTTCCGGCGACAGCCCCTTGGGCAATGGCAGCGAGATCGAATCGAAATCGTCGTGGTCGTGGTCCTCGCCCTCGCCATGGTGGGAGGGGCGGGCGGCGAGATCGCTCTCGGCCGCCGCGCTCAGGCCCACGATCAGCGCCGGCTCGACCTTGCCATGGCTGGTCTCGACGATCTTGATCGCCTTGGGGAGGTGCCCGGCGATCTCCGCCTTGACCCGCTCGCGCCCCGCCGCGTCGATCAGGTCGCTCTTGTTGAGCAGGATCAGGTCGGCGCAGAGGATCTGATCCTCAAAGACCTCCTCCAGCGGGTTGTCGTGGTCGACCGAGGCGTCCTGCGCCGCTTGCGCGGCCATTGCCTCGGGATCATCGGCGAACTGGCCTCCGGCCACCGCCGGCCCGTCGACCACGGCGATGACGCCGTCGACCGTGACCCGCGCCCGGATGGCCGGCCAGTTGAAGGCGGTGACCAGCGGCTTGGGCAGGGCGAGCCCCGAGGTCTCGATCAGGATGTGCTCGGGCGGGTTCTCGCGGTTCAGCAGTTTTTCCAGCGCCGGCACGAAATCGTCGGCGACGGTGCAGCAGATGCAGCCATTGGGCAGTTCGACGACGTCGTCCTCGCTGCAGCCGGCGATGCCGCAGCCCTTCAGGAATTCGCCGTCGAAGCCGAGATCGCCGAATTCGTTGACGAGTACGGCCAGCCGCTTGCTCTGCGCGTTCTCGAGCAGATGGCGCACCAGCGTGGTCTTCCCCGCGCCGAGGAAGCCGGTGATGATGGTGCAGGGCGTCTTTGCAAGTGTGGTCACGGTGTTCTCGCGGTCGGGAGAGGGGGGATGCGCGCCACGACGCCCTTGCGGATCGCCTCGGCGCGCTCGCGCCAGGGCACGATCCCGTCGGGGGTGTCGCGGTATTGGCGCGCGAAGGTCAGCAGCGTCTCGGCGCCCGTCGCGGGGTCGAGATCGCCATAGATGTAGGTCCAGCGGCCTTGCCCGCTCAGCGCCACGGTGCAGGGCCGCTTGCAGACCGAGAGGCATTCGACGGTCTCGACGGTGACGCCGGCATCGCCCGCGCCGTCGAGCGCCCGCGCCAGCGCCGCGGCGAGGATCGGGCCCGGTCGGGCTGCATCGGGATCGCCCCCGGCCGCGCGACAGCTCGCGCAGACCAGGATGCGCACGATGTCCGCGCCCGTCTCCGGGCGCGGCTGCTGCAATGTCTCGCTCATGGCCCGATCGGAGGTCAGGCGCCGCCGGGCAGGGCGGAGACGAGGAAGACGACGCCGACGGCCGCCATCGCGGCGGCGGCGGCGCGCATTGGGAGCGGTGCGCTGGCGTCCATCGCAAACAGGCGGCGCGCCAGCAGGATCGTGCCGACGGTGACGGCGGCCTGGATCGCGACGAGGCCGATCAAATAGGCCCCGACGACGGCGCGGTCAGCCCCGATGATCGCTTCGGCCAGAGCATGTCCGTGGGCGAAGCCCGCGGCGGCGAAGATCGCGCCCAGAGCCGGCAGCGGCAGCGAGGGCTTCAGCACGCCGATCGCGCCGATCAGGATCAGGCTGCCCGCGACGAGGAGTTCACCGGCGGGCAGGTCGATGCTCAGCGTATGGGCGAAGGCGCCGAGGCCCATGCCGACGATCCAGAGCACCGGCAGCACGAGCGCGCCCGAGGCGAAGCGCGAGGCGACGAGACCGACCGCGATCAGCGCGGCCAGATGATCGAGCCCGAGCAAAGGATGGCCGAGGCCCGACAGCAGGCCTTCACCGAGCGTCGTCGGCGTCGTGCCGCCCATCGGATGGTGGGCGAAGGCGGGTGTCGCTATCAGGGCGGCGAAGGCGAAAGCGAGGCGGGCGCTTAGCGTCATGGTCATGTCTCTCCGTCACAGGCAGCCGGCCTTGCGGCCAGCGAACGCTCCCACAGACGGAGCCGCGCGACGAAAGCGTCACGCGGACACAGCCGCCGTCGGAACACCCCGTCCGATGGGCCCATGAGAAGCAGTCTCGACGGCAGGTCTCCTGGCTCGCGGGTCAGAAACCTTGCGCCGCCTTCCCGGGATTGCTCCCAGTGGCCGATGGCGCAAGCCTCGCCGCTTACAGTTGCGGGGGCAGCCGCGGCATTGCACCGCGTTCCCTTTTCACCCCGTCGCCGGGGCACCGTCGGCGATGATCATTAGCCATGCGGGGGGCGCTGTGCAATGCAGTCCTTCGTCGTTGGATAGTGCGGCAACAGTCTCGGCTCGGTCATGACGTCACCCCACCTCACCCTCCTTCTCGGCGGCGCGCGCTCAGGCAAGAGCCGCCATGCCGAGGCGCTGATCGAGACGCTGCCGCCGCCCTGGAGCTATCTCGCCACCGCGCAGGCCTGGGACGAGGAGATGCGCGCCCGCATCGCCGAACACCGGGCACGGCGCTCGGCAGACTGGATCACGGCCGATACGCCGCTGGACCTGCCGGATGCGCTTCGCGCGCTTCCCGCCGGCCGACCGGTCCTCGTCGACTGCCTGACCCTGTGGCTGACCAATCTGATGCTGGCGGAACGCGACATGGCCGCGGCGGGCGACGAGCTCGTCGCCGCCTGCAGGGCCGCGTCCGGCCCCGTCGTGCTTGTTTCCAACGAGGTCGGGCTCGGCATCGTGCCCGACAATGCGCTGGCGCGGCGCTTCCGCGACGAGGCCGGGCGGCTGCACCAGCGCCTTGCGGGCGAGGCCGACCGCGTGGTCTTCATGGTCGCCGGTCTGCCGATGCAGGTGAAGTGAGGACGCCAATGACGATCGACGCCGAGGACGCCGCCCGCCACAAGCTGAAGATGGAGAAGCGCAAGGCGGTGCAGGACGCCGAGGTGGCGGGGAAGACGATCGAAAAGGGCCTGCTCATCGTCAATACCGGGTCGGGCAAGGGCAAGTCGACGGCCGCCTTCGGGCTGATGCTGCGCGCGCTCGGCCATGGCTGGCGCGTCGGCGTGGTGCAGTTCATCAAGGGCGCCTGGGAGACCGGCGAGCGCAAGGCGCTTGACGTCTTCGGCGAGCAGATCGTGTGGCACACCATGGGCGAGGGCTTTACCTGGGAGACGCAGGACAAGGCCCGCGACATCGCCGCCGCCGGCCGCGCCTTCGCCAAGGCGAGGGAGCTGATGGCCGACGAGACGATCCGGCTGATCGTGCTCGACGAGCTCAACATCGCGCTGCGCTACGATTATCTGCCGCTGGACGAGGTGGTGGCGGCGCTGAGCGCCCGCCGCGTCGATCTCCATATCGTGGTGACGGGCCGGAACGCCAAGCCGGAGCTGATCGCCGCAGCCGACCTTGTGACCGAGATGACGCTGGTGAAGCACCATTTCGCGGCGGGCGTGAAGGCTCAGGTCGGAATCGAGTTCTGACTGATCAGAAGCCGCTGGCAGCAAGCGCGATCGCCGCACCCAGCCCTGCGAGCCCCCACAGCAACCCGCAGGACCGCCGATAGAGCCGCAACGCCCGCCGGATATCTCCTGCTCTCGCCTCGGCGCGGCCATCGCCCATCCAGCCATCCTCGACGCGCGTCTCGCCATAGATTCGCGGCCCCGCGAGCTTCAGGCCGAGCGCGCCCGCCATCGCCGCCTCTGGCCAGCCGGCATTGGGCGAGCGGTGGCGCGCGGCGTCGCGACGCACGGCCCGCCAGGCCCCGGATGCATCCGCCTCGCGATCGAGCGCCGCGGCCGAGACCAGCAGCAGCGCGCTCAGCCGCGAAGCCGGCAGGTTGAGGAGGTCGTCGAGCCGCGCCGCCGCCCAACCGAAGGCGAGATGGCGCGAGGTTTTGTGCCCGATCATCGAGTCGGCGGTGTTGGTCGCCTTGTAGAGCGCGATCCCCGGCAGCCCGGCGACGCCGAGCCAAAAGGCCGGCGCGACGACGCCGTCGGAAAAGTTCTCGGCGAGACTCTCGATCGCGGCGCGCGCCACGCCGGCCTCGTCGAGCGTCTCGGGATTGCGCCCGACGATCATCGCGACCGCTTTTCGCCCCTCCGTCACCCCGCCTTGTTCCAGCCCCTCGGCGACACGCGCGACATGCTCGTGCAGGCTGCGCTGCGCCAGCAGGCTCGAAGCGAGCAGCGCCAGCGGCAGCAGGCCCAGCATCCCGAAGGCGCGAAAGAGCCATGTCAGCGCCAGCGACGCGGCCAGCGTCGCCGCCAGCAGGACGACGAGCGCAACGACGCCGGCGGCGCGCCGTATCGCGAAAGACGCCGTCTCGCGGTTCAGCGTCTCGTCGAGCCTGCCGATCAGCGCGCCGAGCCAGGTGACGGGATGGCCGATCCGGGCATACAAGCCCTGGGGATAGCCGAGCCCGGCCTCGATCATGAGCGCCGCGAGCAGCAGAGGCAGGGTCTCGGACGGGTTCATGCGGGGCGGGTCGACATTTGGCTGAGGCGCGGCAACAGGACGGACAGATCTGGCATGGCGGCGATCTCGCGCAGGCGCAGGCGCTGTTTCCCGATGCGCCGACGCCGTGGATCGATCTCTCCACCGGGATCAACCCCATCCCCTATCCGCTTCCCGCCCTGCCGTTAAGCCTGTGGCAGCGCTTGCCGGGGTCTCGCGACGAAGCGAGCCTGCTGTCGGCGGCGCGCGAAGCCTACGGGGTGCCCGACGGAACAGGAATCGTCGCCGCGCCCGGCACGCAGATCCTGATCGAACTGCTCCCGCGTCTCGTCCACGCGGGTCCGGTCGCGGTGCTGGGGCCAACCTATGCCGAGCACGCCGCCGCCTGGCGCAAGGCCGGCGCGGAGGTGGCCGAGATCGCCGGGGTCGACGCCATCGGCGATGCGGCGACCGTCGTCCTGGTCAATCCCAACAATCCCGATGGCCGCATCGTGGCGCGCGACGACCTGTTGCGGATCGCCGCGCAGTGCCGGGCGCGCGGCGGGCTGCTCGTCGTCGACGAGGCTTTTGCCGATTTCACGCCCGACGCCAGCGTCGTCCCGGAGCTGCCTCCAGGCGCGCTCGTGTTGCGCTCGTTCGGCAAGACCTATGGCCTCGCCGGCCTGCGGCTGGGCTTCGCCATCGGCGAGACTGCGCTGGTCGAGGCCTTGCGCGCGGCGCTCGGCCCCTGGGCGGTCGCCGGGCCGGCGCTGCTCATCGGCGCGGAGGCGCTGGCGGACGCCGACTGGCGCGACCGGGCAGGACGGGAACGCGGCGCGGACGCGGAAAGGCTCGACGCGCTGCTCGCGCCGCATGGACGCATCGTCGGTGGAACGGCGCTGTTTCGCCTGCTTGCGACGCCGAACGCGCCGGCGCTGTTCGATCATCTCGGCCGTCACGGCCTCTATGCCCGGCGCTTCCAGCATGATTCCACCTGGTTGCGCTTCGGGTTGCCAGGAGATGGCGACGCCTGGGCGAGGCTTCGCTCGGCGCTGAAATCCTTCTCCCCAACGTGAACCCCGCATGCGCCCGACGCCGGGACGGCACGGCGCAGGCGCGATAGCCTGCCGCAAGCCAGCTTGAGGAACGAGACCAGATGCCGACCTTGCCCGCCGAGACCGAGCTGACCATCGGCTTCGCCCACGCCGCCTACCAGTTGCAGGCCGAGTTTCTGGCGCGCGGCCATGGCGCCAAGAGCATCGAGATGCGATCGCTCGACGAATTGAACGCGCGCGCCGCCGAACTCGACGTGCTCGTCGTCTCCGGCCTCTGGCGCAACGAACTGATCGCGGCCGCGCCGAAGCTGCGCTTCGTGCAGTCGGTCAGCGCCGGTACCGACCAGTTCGACAAGCCGGCCTTCGCCGAAGCGGGCATCAGGCTCGCCAGCGCTCAGGGAGCCAATGAGCGCGCCGTCGCCGAGCACGCCATGGCGCTGATCCTCGCCCTGACCCGTCAGATCCATCTCGCCCGCGACAATCAGATGGGCAAGCACTGGCGGCCGATGATCGGCGACCGGGCGCGTCGCGAGGACGAACTCGGCGGCAAGACGCTGGCGATCGTCGGCCTCGGCCGCATCGGGCTACGGCTGGCTGCGCTGGCCAGCGCCTTCGGCCTGCGCGTCATCGGCGTGCGCCGCCAGCCCGAGCCGGTGCCCGGCATCGAGGCGATCGTGCGACCCGACCAGCTCCACGAGGTCATGGCGCAGGCCGACATCGTGGCGCTGACCTGCCCGCTGACGCCGGAGACGGAAGGCCTGATCGATGCAGCGGCGCTGGCGGCGATGAAGCCGACCGCCTTCCTGATCAATGTCGCGCGCGGAAAGGTGGTCGACGAGGCGGCGCTGATCGGCGCGCTTGAGGCCGGCGCGATCGCCGGCGCGGGGCTCGACTGCACGGTCGAGGAGCCGCTGCCGGCGGGCTCAAAGCTCTGGGCGATGCCCCACGTCATCGTCACCCCCCACAGCGCCGGCGAGACCCGCGCCTATGAGGGCAATGTCGTCGACCTCCTGCTCGACAATCTCGGCCGGCTCGCGCGCGGCGAGAGCGGCTTGCGCAACCAGATCGTCTGATCAGGCCGCGCAGCGCGTTTCGCGGCTCAGCCCCGCGCCAGCCTGCGCCCGAGAAACTCCCGCATCAGCGCGGTGATCTCCTCGCTTTTGTCCTCCAGCGCGAAATGGCCGGAGTCGAGCAGATGCAGCTCGGCTTCGGGGATGTCGCGGAGATAAGGATGCGCGCCTTCCGCCGGGAAGATGAAATCGTTCCTGCCCCAGGCGATCAGCGTCGGCGGCTTGCGGGTGCGGAAGAAGGCCTGGAACTGCGGATAGAGCGCGACATTCGAGCCGTAATCCCTGAACAGGTCGAGATAGACCTCGTCCAGCCCCGGCCGCGCCAGCAAGGCGTGGTCGATCAGCCAGTTGTCGGGGTCGATGCGCGAAGGATCGGCGAGGCCCTCGACATATTGCGCGCGCGTCGCCTCCAGCGTCAGCCCGCCGCGCAGCGCCTCGCGGTTGGCGGCGCTCGGCTGAGCCCAATACGTCTTCAGCGGCGCCCAGAACTCGCGCAGCCCCTCGTCATAGGCGTTGCCGTTCTGGACGATCAGCGCGCTGATCCGCTCGGGCCGCTTCAGCGCCAGCCGGAAGCCGACCGGCGCGCCGTAATCCTGCACATAGAGCCCATAGCGCGCGAGGCCGAGCCGCGCCGTGAGCGTGTCGACGATGTTGGCGTAGTTGGCGAAGCTGTAGGTGAAGTCCTTGCGCGCTGGCGCAGCGCTGTGGCCGAAGCCGGGATAGTCGGGCGCGATCAGCCGGTAGCGGTCGGCCAGCGCCGGGATCAGGTTGCGGAACATCCGCGACGAGGTCGGGAAGCCGTGCAGCAGCAGGAGCGCCGGCGCGTCCGCCGGGCCGGCCTCGCGATAGAAGATCTCGATCCCGTCGATCTGCATGGTCCTGTGGCGGGTGACGGCGCTGTCGGGCCTGGGCGTCGCCAGCGCCCCGGCGACGGGTGGCAGGCTTGCGGCGGCGGCGAGCGCGGGAAGCGCCGTCAGGGCGGCGCGGCGGCTGGGCGTGAAGCGGCTCATGATCTGGTCCTCGGATGGCGGGTGCGGACGGCGCACAACCGTCCTGCCACCAAACTGGAGATGGCCACCACGCGAGATAACGGCTACGCTCTGGAAGCTATTGTTTCATCAATCGGAACGATGATGGACCGCCTCGAAACCATGCGCGTCTTCGTCTCCGTGCTGGACGAGGGCTCCTTCGCCGCCGCCAGCCGCCGGCTCGGGCGCTCGCCGGCGGCGGTGACGCGCGCTATCGCTGCGCTGGAAGACCATGTCGGCGCGCGGCTGCTCGAACGGACCACGCGGATGGTGCGGCTGACCGAGGCCGGCGCGCGCTACGCCTTCGCCTGCCGGCGTGTGCTGGTCGATCTGGAGGAGGCGGACCTCGAGGCGGCGGGCTCGCGCGCCGCCCCGCGCGGGCTGCTCACCCTGACCGCGCCGATGGTGGCAGGCGTGCGAGTGCTGCGGCCGGTGGTGGACGAATTCCTCGCGATCCAGCCCGAGGTCCAAATCCGACTGATGCTGATCGACCGCGTTGTCAATCTGGTCGACGAGGGCGTCGATCTCGCCTTGCGCATCGCCCATCTGCCCGATTCCCGGCTGATTGCGCTGCGGGTCGGCGCGGTGCGCCGCGTCCTCGTCGCTTCGCCCGATTATCTGGCGCGCCGGTCTGCGCCAAGCGAGCCGGCGGACCTCGCCGCCCATGACTGCATCGCCCTGGCGGAGGCGATGGCGGGTGATGTCTGGAGCTTTCCGCCGACGATCGAGGGCGGCCGGCCGCGGCAGGTCAAGATCGCGGCCCGGCTCGCGGTCAACACGATCGAGGCCGCGCTCGGCTCGGCGCTCGATGGCCGTGGCGTTGCACGCGTGCTGTCCTATCAGGTCGCGGGCGACCTGCGCGCCGGGCGTCTGGTGCGGCTCCTGCCGGGCTGCGAGCCGCCGCCGCTGCCGGTGCATCTCGTCGCGCCCGAGGGGCGGCTCTCGGTGGCGAAGGTGCGGGCCTTCGCCGATTTCGCCCTGCCGCGTCTGAAAGACCGCTTCAGGACGGCCGCCTTGCCCGCCACCAGCGCCTGACCTCGTCGCGCAGGCGCGCCGCAGCGCGCCAGGCGGTGCTGCCCCTGATCCAGTCGAGCAGCCGGGCGCGGATGCGCGCCAGCAGGATCACGCCCCAGGCGAGCCAGCCATAGCTCATCAGTTTTTCGCGGCCGGCATGGAAGATGCGCTCGACCACGAGGAAGCTCGCCAGATAGGCCAGCGCCAGGAGCGCGAGCCCGGCCGCGACCTGTCCGCGCCCGACCAGCACGAGCCCGACGATCTTCAGCGGTTCCGCGACGGCAAAGGGGATCGCGAGCAGCACGAGGATCGCCAGACGCGGCAGTTTTGCGATGGCGGCTTCCGCGCGGGCGACGATGCGCAGGCCGGCGATCCAGTCGGCCAGCGGCCGGTAGAGCGGCCTGGCGATCTCGTCGAGCAGGACGAGGACGGTCAGGACGCCGCGCAGGACGGCGAGGAAGGCGGCGCGCAGCGGTCCCATGCTCAGGCCGCCTTCGCATCCTCGATCATCATCGCCGCGCCCTTCTCGGCGATCATCATGGTCGGCGCGGCGGTGTTGCCCGAGGTGATGGCCGGCATGACGGAGGCGTCGATGACGCGCAGACCCTTCACCCCGCGCAGGCGCAGGCGCGCGTCGAGGACGGCCATCGGATCGTCCTCCCGCCCCATCTTGGCCGTGCCGGCCGGGTGGAAGATCGTCGTCCCGAGCAGCTTTGCCGCCTCCAGCAGCATTTCGTCGGAGGTCGCGTCCGGCCCGGGCAGATGCTCCTGCGGCGAGAACCGCGCCAGCGGGGCCTGCGCCACGATCCGGCGCGCCAGCTTCAGCGCATCGACCGCGACGCGCTGGTCCTCGTCGGTGTCGAGATAGTTCGGCGAGATCGCCGGTGCGTCCTGCGCCTGTGGGCTCTTGAGGTGCACGCCGCCGCGGCTCGACGGGCGCAGGTTGCAGACGCTCGCCGTGAACGCGCCGAAGCGGTGCAGCCCGTCGCCCCATTTGTCGAGCGAGAGCGGCTGGAAATGGAATTCGAGATTGGCGGTGGCGTAGTCGGGCGACGACTTGGCGAAGGCCCCGACCTGCGAGGGCGCCATGGTCAGCGGCCCGGTCCGTAGCGCGGCGTATTCCAGCGCCATCAGCGGCCTGCGCCAGAGCTTGGCATAGTCGCTGTTGAGCGTCCGCACGCCCTCGACCTTGTAGACCGGCCTGATCTGGAGGTGGTCCTGCAGGTTCTCGCCGACGCCGGGCAGATCCGCGACGCTCCCGATGCCGAGCTCCTGCAGACGTCCGCCTGCGCCGATGCCCGAGCGCTCGAGGATCGCCGGCGAGCCGACCGCGCCGGCGCTGAGGACCACCTCGCCCGCGACCTCGACCCGCAGCCTCTCGCCGCCATGGCTGAACTCGACCGCATTGACCCGGCCGTCCTCGACGACGACGCGCTCGACCATGACGCCGATCTCGAGCCGGATGTTCTCGCGCTCCAGCACCGGAGCGAGGAAGGAGCGATAGGCGCTGCGCCGGCGGCCGCGCTTCTGGTTGACCTGGAAATAGGCCGAGCCCTCGTTGTCGCCGGTGTTGAAATCCTCGATCTTGGCGATTCCGGCGGCCTCGGCTGCATTGCGGATCGCGTCGAGGATGTCCCAGCGCACGCGCGGATGCTCGACGCGCCATTCCCCGCCAGCCCTGTGCATGCCGTTGGGACCCGGCGCGACATGGTCCTCATGCTTGAGGAAATAGGGCAGCACGTCGTCCCAGCCCCAGCCGGCGAGCCCGTTCTGCCGCCAACCGTCATAATCGGCTGCCTGGCCGCGCATGTAGATCATCGCGTTGATCGCCGAGCAGCCGCCGAGCACCTTTCCACGCGGATAGGCGAGCTCGCGGTCGCCGAGGCCGGGTTGCGGCTCGGTCCTGAACAGCCAGTCGGCGCGCGGGTTGCCGATGGCGTAGAGATAGCCGACCGGGATGTGAAACCAGATCCAGTCGTCCTGTCCGCCGGCTTCCAGCACCAGCACCTTCTTGCGCGGGTCGGCGGAGAGCCGGTTGGCGACGACGCAGCCGGCCGAGCCCGCCCCGATGACGACATAGTCGAAGGAACCGATGGTGCGGCGGTCTGTCATGGCGTGTCCTGGTCGTCCGGCGGGTGCGCTCCCGCTCTCGGCGCCAGCGTTAGTCGCCGGGCTGCGCGGCGGCAATGCTGCATGCGCGCTGGCCTGTGCCAAGATCGCGAATAGGATGATGCGGGCAACGGAGACGGGTTGATGGCGTATCGCGCGACGGTCGGGCGTCGGACCCATGTCTTTCCCGATCTGAAGACGCTGATGGCGAAGGCCTCGCCGCTGCGCTCCGGCGACCAGCTCGCCGGCATTGCCGCAGCCAGCATGGAGGAGATGATGGCGGCCCGCATCGCGCTGGCCGACCTGCCCTTGGCCGTCTTTCTGAACGAAGCGCTGATCCCCTATGAAACCGACGAGGTGACGCGGCTGATCGTCGATAGACACGACGCTGCAGCCTTCGCTCCGGTCGCCGCGCTGACCGTCGGCGAATTCCGCGACTGGCTCTGCTCGGATGCAGCGACCCCCGAGGCGCTCGCGCGGCTCGCGCCCGGCGTCACGCCGGAGATGGCGGCGGCGGTCTCCAAGCTCATGCGCAACCAGGACCTGATCCTGGTTGCGCGCAAATGCCGGGTCGTCACGACATTCCGCAACACCATCGGCCTGCCCGGAACCATGTCGGTCAGGCTCCAGCCCAACCACCCGACCGACAATGCCGCCGGCATCCTGGCCTCGACCATCGACGGGCTGAGCTATGGCTGCGGCGATGCGGTGATCGGCGTCAACCCGGCCTCCGATTCGACCGCCGAGATCGGCGATCTGCTGCGGCTGCTCGACGAACTGATCATGCGTTTCGAGATTCCCACGCAAGCCTGCGTCCTGACCCACGTCACCACCTCGATCGCGCTGATCGGCCAGGGCGCGCCGGTCGATCTCGTCTTCCAGTCGATCGCGGGGACGGAAAGCGCCAACGCCTCCTTCGGCGTCACGCTCGCGCTGCTGCAGGAGGGGCTGGATGCGGGGCGTTCGCAAAAGCGCGGCACGCTGGGCGACAACCTGATGTATTTCGAGACCGGGCAGGGCTCGGCGCTGTCGGCCAACGCCCATCACGGCGTCGACCAGCAGACGCTGGAAGCCCGCGCCCATGCGGTCGCGCGCGCCTATGAGCCGCTGCTGGTCAACACCGTCGTCGGATTCATCGGCCCGGAATATCTCTATGACGGCAAGCAGATCATCCGCGCCGGGCTGGAGGATCATTTCTGCGGGAAGCTGATGGGCGTGCCGATGGGCTGCGACATCTGCTACACCAACCATGCGCAGGCCGATCAGGACGACATGGACACGCTTCTGACCCTGCTCGGCGCGGCCGGCGTGACCTTCATCATGGGCGTGCCCGGCGCCGACGACGTGATGCTGAACTACCAGTCGACCTCCTTCCACGACCAGCTCTACATCCGCGAGGTGCTCGGCCTGAAGCGCGCGCCGGAATTCGAGGCCTGGCTCCAGCGCATGGACATCACCGACGCCGCCGGTCGGCTGACGAGCGGGCAGGGCGGCCAGAGGCTGCTCGCAGCGATCCGGGACGAGGCGGCGTGAGCGACGACGCGCCGGTCTCCGTGGCGCAGCGCTGGGCCAGGCTCGCCGCGCTGACGCCGGCGCGGATCGGGCTCGGGCGCGCCGGCCATTCGCTGCCGACCCGCGAGGTGCTGCGTTTCGGCTTCGCCCACGCGCAGGCACGCGACGCCGTCCACGAACCGTTCCGCCCGGACGAGATCGCGGCGGCGCTCGCCGGGCTGGGGCTCGACGTCGTCAGCGTCGCGAGCGCGGCGAACGACCGGGCCGAGTATCTGCGCCGCCCCGATCTCGGCCGCGGTCTCGCGGCCGAAAGCCTCGCGCGGCTCGATACCCGGCGCGCGCCCTGCGACCTCGCGATCGTCGTCGCCGATGGCCTCTCGGCGATCGCCGTTCACGCGAATGCCGTCCCGCTGATCGCGGCGCTGCTGCCGCGTCTCGCCGGTCAGGGGCGGACGCTCGGCCCAGTCGCCATCGCTGCGCAGGCGCGCGTCGCCCTCGGCGACGCCATCGGGCAGGCGCTGGGGGCGCGCATGGCGCTGGTTCTGATCGGCGAGCGGCCGGGACTGTCCGCGCCGGACTCGCTCGGAGCCTATCTCACCTTCGCGCCGCGGCCGGGCCTGAGCGACGCCGCGCGCAACTGCGTCTCGAACATCCGGCCGGGCGGGCTCGCCAGCGAGGATGCCGCGGGCAGGCTCGTCTGGCTGATCGAGCAGGCGTTTGCCCGCTCGCTGACCGGCGTGATGCTCAAGGACGAGAGCAGCGCGTCAGCGGGCTGCGAGCTTCCGGGACCCGAGGCTGCGGTAACCACGCCCGGCCCGCGTGATTGACAAGTTTATGCATCGCTCTTCTATCGCGTCAGGGATTGCCGGCCCTTTCGGGCCGGCTTTGTCTTCGCCATTCCCGTCAGCGCGAGAGCCTCGATGACCCCGACCGACGCCGTCGTCCCCGTGATCATCTGCGGCGGGGCGGGCTCGCGGCTCTGGCCGGCCTCGCGCGAGGCCTTTCCAAAGCAGTTCATCGCGCTGCTCGGCGAGCAGTCGATGTTCCAGCAGACGCTGGCGCGGGTGCGGCAGCCGACCTTCACCGCCCCGGTCGTCATCACCCATGCCGATTTCCGCTTTCTGGTGGCGAGCCAGATGCTGCAGATGGGCATGCAGGGCGACATGCTGCTGGAGCCGATGCGCCGCGATTCCGGCCCCGCCATCGCCGCCGCCGCCGCCTTCGTCCAGGCGCGCCATCCCGGCGCGACCATGCTGGTGCTGGCCTCCGACCATCTCGTGCTGGACGAGCCGTCCTTCCACGCCGCCATCGAGGCCGGAACGGCGGCGGCGCGCGAGGGCCGCATCGTCACCTTCGGCATGGTGCCCGACCACCCGGCGACCGGCTATGGCTACATCCAGCCCGAGGCGAAAGGCGTCGTCAGCCCGGTCGCGCGCTTCGTCGAGAAGCCGGACGCCGCCACCGCCGGGCGCTACATTGCGGAAGGCTATCTCTGGAACAGCGGCATGTTCCTGTTCCGGGCCGATGCGATGCTGGCCGAACTCGCCCGCTTCGAGCCGGCCATGGTCGAGGCCGCGACCAAGGCCGTCGCGCTGGCGCAGGAGGATATCGGCTTCGTCCGGCTCGACCCTGCTGCCTTCGAGGCTTCGCCGCAGAAATCGATCGACTATGCGCTGATGGAGAAGACCACGCTCGCCAGCGTCGTGCCGGCCGCGTTCGGCTGGTCCGATGTCGGAAGCTGGGCGAGCGTCTGGTCGGCGTCGGCCCATGACGGCAAGGGCAACGCCACGAGTGGCGCGGTCGAGCTGTTCGACAGCGCCAACTGCCTGGTGCGCACCAGCGGGCCGCTCACCGTGCTGATCGGCATGGAGGACGCCGTCGTCATCGTCGAGAACGACGCCGTCATGGTAACGCATCGCGGCCGGGCCGAGCAGGTCAAGGGCGCGTTCGAGACATTGAAGACCGCCGGCCACCCCGGCGTCGTCTCGTCGCGCCGGGTCTATCGGCCCTGGGGCTACTACCAGACGCTCGATCTCGGCGAACGCTTCCAGGTCAAGCGCATCCTGGTCGATCCCGGCGAGAAGCTCTCCTTGCAGAGCCACCACCACCGCGCCGAGCACTGGGTCGTGGTGCAGGGCACGGCGCTGGTCACCCGCGACAAGGACGAGGTGCTGCTGCGCGAGAACGAGTCGATCTACCTGCCGCTCGGCTGCGTCCACCGGCTGGTCAACCCCGGCAAGATCCCGCTCGAGATCATCGAGGTCCAGTCCGGCAGCTATCTCGGCGAGGACGACATCGTGCGCTATGAGGACATCTATGCGCGGGTGTGAGCTACATATATACGAGTGTTGACGAGCAGGCTTCTCTGGACGACATTCCGCTTCGGCGACATCGCAAACGGTGACGAGGCGGATATGGCCAAGACCCGTACGTTCCGATCTGGCAACAGCCAAGCCGTTCGTATTCCAGCCGAGATGGCTTTTGAGGACGGCAAGGAACTGGTCATCACGCGTCACGGCGAGGTGATCACGATGATGCCGCCGCGCGAAGGTCTGCGGAGAGTGATCGAGGAGTTCCTCGCAGCTTCGCCTTTGCCGCCAGCCGAGCCGCTCGAACGGATACAGTTGCCCGATCGTGAGCGCTATTGAGCGTGGCTTTCCTGCTGGATACCAACGTCGTCATCGATGCGCGCGACGGCGTCAGATCGGTCCTCGTGAAGATGCTGGAGCATGACGGCGCCGTGATGGTGTCTGCTCTCAGCGTCGCCGAACTTCAAAGAGGGCTGGTAGCCGGTCAAGCCGACGCCTTGGAGCGTCGTTCGAGACTGGAGAGATTGCTCAGACATCTCCCGGTCGTGGCGTTTGGGCGCGCGGAAGCCGAGGCCTATGGCGCAATTCTCGCGACACGGGGTTGGACCCGCAGCAGGGACTTCGACCGGCTCATCGCTGCTCACGCGCTCAGCCTCAACGCCACCTTGGTCACCAATAACGAGCGCGATTTCCGCGACATTCCCGGCCTGACCGTCGAGAACTGGCTCGACCCCGCCTGACTCATCGTCCGGCGCCCTTGCCCTGCCTCCCGCTTTCCACTACACCGCGCCTGTCCGATAAGGCCGTGATCGATCACAGCCGGGGGCGGCCTTTTCGGCCGGCTCCCGTTTCGTGTTTGGGGCGGATCGTTCGGATGCGGATCTGATCCGGCGGCCAAGCGCCGCCTGCCCCAGCCCGGTCGCCGAGAGGCGCTGGCGCGGCAGGCGAGCCTCGCGAGAGGCGCCGTCGGAGCGGGTTCGGATCGCAGCACCAACCCAAGCGGCGCTTGCCGGACATCCGCGGGAGACGCGGCCGGCGTCAGGAGTTCTTATGTCAGCAGTGGAAAGCTATAGCTCGGGCCGCGAGGATTTCGCCGCCCTGCTCGAGGAATCGTTCGGCCAGAACGACGCCCTCGAAGGTTCCGTCATCAAGGGCAAGGTCGTCGCCATCGAGAAAGACATGGCGATCATCGATGTCGGGCTGAAGACGGAGGGGCGCGTCGCGCTCAAGGAATTCAACGGCCCCGGCCGTGACCAGGACATCAAGGTCGGCGACGAGGTCGAGGTCTATCTCGACCGGATCGAGAACGCGCTGGGCGAAGCCGTGATCTCGCGCGACAAGGCGCGCCGCGAGGAGAGCTGGGTCAAGCTCGAGAAGGCTTTCGAGGCTCGCGAGAAGGTTTCGGGCGTCATCTTCAACACCGTCAAGGGCGGCTACACCGTCGATCTCGACGGCGCCGTCGCCTTCCTGCCGCGCAGCCAGGTCGACATCCGCCCGATCCGCGACGTCGGCCCGCTGATGGGCCAGCCGCAGCCCTTCGAAATCCTCAAGATGGATCGCCGCCGCGGCAACATCGTCGTGTCGCGCCGCACCGTCCTCGAAGAGACCCGCGCCGAAGCTCGCTCCGAGCTCGTCGCCTCGCTCGAAGAGGGCCAGGTCATCGACGGCGTCGTCAAGAACATCACCGAATACGGCGCCTTCGTCGATCTCGGCGGCATCGACGGCCTGCTCCATGTCACCGACATGGCCTGGCGTCGCGTCAACCATCCGTCGGAGGTCGTGACCATCGGCCAGTCGGTCAAGGTCAAGATCATCAAGATCAACCAGGACACGCACCGCATCTCGCTCGGTATCAAGCAGTTGCTCGCCGATCCGTGGGACGGCATCGCTGCGCGTTATCCGGTCGGTGCACGCCTCAAGGGTCGCGTCACCAACATCACGGACTACGGCGCGTTCGTGGAAGTGGAGCCGGGCATCGAGGGCCTCATCCACGTCTCCGAGATGTCCTGGACCAAGAAGAACGTCCACCCCGGCAAGATCGTCTCGACCTCGCAGGAAGTCGACGTCGCGATCCTCGAGGTCGATCAGGTCAAGCGCCGCATCTCGCTCGGCCTCAAGCAGACCCTGCGCAACCCGTGGGAAGTCTTCGCCGAGCAGCATCCGAGCGGTTCGACGGTCGAGGGCGAGGTCAAGAACAAGACCGAGTTCGGCCTGTTCCTGGGTCTCGAAGGCGATATCGACGGCATGATCCATCTCTCCGATCTCGACTGGAACCGTCCGGGCGAGCAGGTCATCGAGGAATACAAGAAGGGCGACATGCTCCAGGCTGTCGTTCTCGATGTGGACGTCGAAAAGGAGCGCATCTCGCTCGGCCTGAAGCAACTCGGCGGCGATCCCTTCGTGGATGCCGGCGAGTTCAAGAAAGGCCAGGTCGTCACCTGTGAGGTGATCGAGGTCAAGGAAGCCGGTCTCGACGTCAAGATCGCCGGCACCGACATGACCACCTTCATCAAGCGCGCCGAACTCGCCCGCGAGCGCGCCGACCAGCGTCCGGAGCGTTTCGCCGCCGGCGAGAAGGTCGACGCCCGCGTCATCCTGTTCGACAAGAAGGCGCGCAAGATCCAGGTCTCGATCAAGGCCCTGGAGATGGCCGAGGAGAAGGAGGCGATGGCGCAGTACGGCTCCGCCGATTCCGGCGCCTCGCTCGGCGACATCCTGGGCGCCGCCCTCAAGAAGGCCGGCACCGAGAAGAAGTAATTGTTCGGCCGCTGAGGCGGCCGGATTTCCCAACCAGCCCGCGCGGAGCAATCCGCGCGGGCTTTTGTTTCGGCTCAGGAGAGTCCTATGACCATCGCCGCCATCGGGATCGATTTCGGCACCACCAACAGCGTCGTCGCGCTCGCCGACGCCGACGGCTCGGTGACCACCCGCGCCTTCGCGACGCGGCAGGGCGCGGTCGACGCCTATCGCTCGGCGCTGATGTTCTGGCGCGAGGGTCGCCCGCCGAAGACGCGGATCGCCCATGTCAGCGGCCCCGACGCGCTCGACATGGCGCTCGGCATGACGACCGAACACCGCTTCCTGCAATCGCTGAAGACCCATCTCTCGAGCCGCGCCTTCCAGGAGACCCGGTTGTTCGGCAAGCTGTTCCGGCTGGAGGACCTGATCGGCGTCTTCCTCAGCGATCTCTCGGCCGGGCTGGGCGATCTGGAAACCACGCCTCTGGTCTCCGGCCGCCCGGTCGTCTTTGCCGGCGATAGGCCCGACGAGGAACTGGCGCTGGGCCGGCTGAAGGCTTCCTACGGCAAGGCCGGCATGCGACTGATCGATTTCGCCTATGAGCCGCTCGGCGCCGCCTACTGGTATGCCCGCGACCTGAAGCGGCCGCAGACCATGCTGGTTGCCGATTTCGGCGGCGGCACCAGCGACTTCTCCGTCATGCGCTTCGAGCCCGGCGCGGCCGGCCGGCTCGATGCGGTTCCGCTCTCCCATGCCGGCGTCGGCGTCGCCGGCGACACCTTCGACTACCGCATCATCGAGCATGCGATCTCGCCGGCGCTCGGCAGGGGCACGCAGTACCGCTCCTTCGAGAAGCTTCTGCCGATCCCGGCGCACTATCATGCCGCCTTCGCGCAATGGCACCGGCTCTCGCTGATGAAGAGCCGCGAGACGATGGCCGAGCTTAAGGCGCTGATCCGCGACGCGGTCGAGCCTGGCAAGCTCGAGGACCTGCTGACGGTGATCGAATACGATCTCGGCTACGAACTCTACCGCGCCGTCTCCGCCGCCAAGATCGCGCTCTCGGCCGCAGACGAGACCGTGCTGCGTTTCGCCCAAATGGGGGTCGCCATCGAGCGCCCGATCCGCCGCGCCGAATTCGAGGGCTGGATCGCGGCGGATGTCGTCGCGATCGAGACTGCCCTCGACAGGGCGCTGGCCGAGGCCGGCGTCGCCACCGGGGCGATCGAGGCTGTCTTCATGACCGGCGGAACCTCGCATGTCCCGGCCGTGCGCTCGCTGTTCGACCGGCGCTTCGGCCCCGGCAAAGTCCATGTCGGCGATGCCTTCCGCTCGGTCGCGAGCGGGTTGGCTTTGCTGGCGCTCGATCGGGCGCGCGCGGGAGTCGCGGCCTGAGATGGCCGCCGCGCCTTGCCCGGCCGGTCCGGCGAGGCTACATCACGGGCCTAGCCGCGAGGAGTTCACCCCCATGTCGTCCGATGCCGATCTGCTCGCCGATCGTCGCAATCTGCGCCGGAAACTGACGCTCTGGCGGCTGTTGGCCGTTCTCGGCGTCGTCGTCGCGGTGGTCGTCGCCGGCCTCGTCTGGACGGGGCGGACGCCGGGTTCCCTGTCGCGCAGCCATATCGCGCGCGTCACCATCTCGGGCTTCATCTCGGGCGACCGGCGTACGCTGGAGCTGATCAAGTCGCTGGAGACCAGCAGCGCCTCGGCCGTGCTGCTGAAGATCGACAGTCCCGGCGGCACGGTCTCGGGCTCGGAGGCGCTGTATGACGCGCTGCGCCTGCTCGCCGCCAAGAAGCCGATGGTCGCGGTCGTCGATGGTCTGGCGGCGTCGGGCGGCTACATCGCCGCGCTCGGCTCCGACCGGATCGTGGCCCGTCAGACCTCGCTCGTCGGCTCGATCGGCGTGCTGTTCCAGGTGCCCAATGTCGGCCAGGCGATGAACGCGCTCGGCCTCAAGGTCGAGGAGATCAAGTCGAGCCCGCTCAAGGCGGCGCCGAACGGCTTCGAGCCGACTTCGCCGGAGGCGCGCGCCGCGCTGCAGCGCGTCGTCGACGATAATTACGAGTGGTTCAAACGCCTCGTGCGCGAGCGCCGCAGGCTGGCCGAGCCGGAAATCGCGGTGGTCTCGGACGGGCGCGTGCATTCGGGCCGGCAAGGTGTCGCGCTGAAACTCGTCGACGCCATCGGCGGCGAACCGGAGGCGATCGCCTGGCTCGAAAGCGAGAAGGGCGTGGCCAAGGATCTGCCGGTGCGCGACTGGCGTCGCCGCAGCGAATCCTCGTCCTATGGACTGTGGAGCGCCGGCGAGGCGCTCGCCCGCGCCGCTGGCCTGGACAGCCTCGCGTCGGTGATCGCGCGCGCCGCCGACCAGCCGATCGGTTTGCGTCTTGACGCGCCTTTGGCGCTCTGGCAGCCTGCAATTGAAAAGTGATGTTGATACAAGCGGTTATACTGGAAAAATGATAAAATCAGAACTCGTCCAGCGCATCGCCGAGCGCAACACTCATCTCTACCAGCGGGATATCGAGACCATCGTCACGGCGATCCTCGACGAGATCGTCAAGGCGCTCGGCCGCGGCGACAGGGTCGAGCTACGTGGCTTCGGCGCGTTCTCGCGCAAGGCTCGTTCCGCCCGCGTCGGCCGCAACCCGCGCACCGGAGACGCGGTCGAGGTCGAGGAGAAATTCGTGCCGGTGTTCAAGACCGGCAAGGAACTGCGCCTGCGGCTGAACGGGAAAGCCTGAGACCGCTTTAGGTCGCCAAGCCAGTCTCCTCCGTCATTCCGGACAATCGGCGAAGCCGCGCCGATCCGGAATCCATCGTAGGGCTCGACGGCGCGCGATCCGAGCGAAACAATCGGAATCCGCGCCGCGTCACCGGACCCCTAGTCGAGGACGAACCCGATGAAATCCTTCTTCAAGGCCTTGATCCTGGTGCCGGTCGCGCTGGCGATCGTGCTGTTCGCCGTGGCCAATCGCGCGCCGGTGCGGGTCTCGTTCGATCCGATCAGCCGCGATGTCCCGGTCCTGGCCTTCGACGTGCCGCTCTTCGCCATCGTGCTGGCGGCGATCGCCATCGGTGTCCTGCTCGGCGGCTTCGCCTCCTGGCTGGCTCAGGGCAAGCACCGCAAGGCTGCAAGGCGCAACCGGCGCGAAGCCGAAGCGCTGCGCGGCGAGACGCAGATGCTGCGTCAGGCCGTGCCGGATTCGGCCCTGCCGGCCCTGACCAGCGGGCGTGGCTGATGCGGCTGTTCGATGCCGCGGCGATCGACGCCGCGCTGAGCTATCCAGGCCTGATCGACATCCTCGACGACGCCTTCCGCAGCGACGCGGTGATGCCGCCGCGCAGCCATCACAGCGTCGAGCGGCCGGACGAGACGGCCACGCTGTTGATCATGCCGGCCTGGAGCGGCAAGAGCGTCGAGCGCGGCTATATCGGCACGAAGATCGTCTCGGTCTTCTTCGAGAACGGCAAGCGAGACCTGCCCGGCGTCATGGGCGCCTATCTGCTGATGGACGGAAACACCGGGCAGCCGCTGGCCGTGATGGACGGCAGCAGCCTCACTGTCTGGCGCACGGCGGCGGCGTCCGCGCTGGCTGCGCGTTACATGGCCGCCCCCAGGGCGAGCCACATGCTGATGGTCGGGGCCGGCGCGCTCGCGCCTTTCCTTGTCAAGGCCCACAGCGCCGTGCGGCCGCTGACCGACATCGCGATCTGGGCGCGCCGGCCGGAAGCCGCGCAGGCCGTCGTCGATAAGCTGGCCGAGGACGGCATCGCGGCCCGCGCCACGACCGATCTCCAGGGCGAGGCCCGCACCGCCGACATCATTTCCTGCGCCACCAACGCAAGGGAGCCGCTTATCCATGGCAAATGGCTGAAGCGCGACGCCCATCTCGACCTTGTCGGCGCCTTCACCATGGAGATGCGCGAGACCGACGCCGATGCGCTCAACCGCGCCCGCGTCGTCGTCGATTCCCAAAAGGCGGTGACCGAGGGCGGCGACGTCGCGGTCGCCATCGCCGAGGGCGGCTATCAGGCCGCCGGCATCGCCGGCACGCTGGCCGATCTCTGCGCCGGGACGATCGCCGGGACTGCGCCCGGCGGCGAGATCACGCTGTTCAAATCGGTCGGCGTCTCGCTGGAGGATCTTGCGGCGGCGGTCGCGGTCTGGGAGCGCTCCGCCGCCGCCTGATCGGGTCTCTTGCGCCGGCGTCAGACCCGGACGGGCGCGCCGCCGAGCGCGCCGAGCAGCCAGAGCACGATCGCGATGGTCAGCACGAGGCCGAGCACGCCGCCGAGGCCGGCCGTGCCGTAGCTGCGGTGGCCGTAATAGCCGCCGCCGCCGAGCAGCAGCACGAGGAGCAGGACGATGATCAGGGTGGTGGACATGGCAGGTTCCTCGCCGGGAGCCGCCGCAGGGCGCGGCGGCCGGATGTGACGAGGCAACGTCAGCGGAGCGCGGCATGTTCCATCGCGGCCGCGCTCCGGTGCGTCTCACTCCACCTTGACGCCGACCTCCCGGATCAGCTCGCCCCATTTTTTCATCTCCGCCTGCAGGAAGGCGCCCAGTTCCGCCGGGCTGTCGCCGACGGGCTCGGCCGCCAGCGCCGCCATTTTCGCCCGCAGCACTGGGTCGGCCAGACCCGCTTTCGCATCGGCGTTGATCTTGTCGATGATCGCCTGGGGCGTCTTCGCTGGCGCGAACAGGGCGAACCAGGACGAGACGTCGAAGCCCGGCACCGTATCGGCGATCGGCGCGAAATCCGCCGCGCTCGGTGAGCGTTTCGCCGTGGTGATGCCGAGGCCCCTGATCGAGCCGGCCCGCACATGCGGCAGCGCCTGGGTGATGTTGTCGAAGATCAGGTCGATGCGCCCGCCGATCAGGTCCTGCGTCGCCTGCGCGGTGCCGCGATAAGGCACATGCACCATCTTGGTGCCGGTCAGCTTCTGGAAGAGCTCGCCCGAGAGATGCACCGATGTGCCGACGCCGGAGGAGCCGTAGGTCAGTTTGCCGGGATTTGCCTTCGCATAGGCGACGAGCTCGGCCACGTCCTTCACCGGAAGCTGGTTGTTGACGACGAGCAGGTTGGGCACGAGCGCCACCATGGTGACGGGCGCGAGATCCTTCGCGGGGTCGTAATTGAGCTTCGCGTAGAGGTACTGGTTCGTCGCCATGCCGACCGAGACGATCAGCAGCGTGTCGCCATTGGGCTCGGCCTTGGCGACGACGTCGGTGCCGATGTTGCCGCCCGCGCCCGGCCGGTTCTCGACCACGATGTTGACGCCCCAGCCCTGCCCGAGCTTCTCCGCCATCAGCCGGCCGAGCACGTCGGTCGCGCCGGCGGGCGGGAAGGGCACGACCAGCTTGAGCGTGCGCCCCTGCGGCCAGGGCGCCTGGGCCGAGCTCGCCTGCGGCAGGGTCAATGCAGCCCCGAGCCCGCCGAGCAAGGCGCGGCGGTGGATCGTGAAATCGCTCATCTGACGTCTGTCCTCCGGAAGCCGACCATGCGGAATCTTATCCGCTCGTCTGATCGGCGGGCAGGCTGCCGTTTCGGCAGAGGCTTGTCCATCCGGTTTCACGCGCCGGCCGGCGCTTGACCTTTCTCGCGGGACGCGGCGATCCTTTCGCCATGCCCGTGTTCGCCCCCCGAATCGCTACTCTCGCTCTCCTGCTTGCGGCCGCCATTGCCGCGCCCGCCGCCCGCGCCCAGTCGACAGCCGACGAGGAAGCCAGACGCCGCGCCGCCAACATCGCGGCCTTTCCCGACGCGGCGCGTGCGCTCTTCGGCCAGAAGACCGCGCCGGCCGATTTGCGCGCGCGCGCGATCGGCTCCTATGCGCGCGGCTGCCTGGCGGGCGCGACCGCGCTGCCGGTCGACGGGCCGAGCTGGCAGGTGATGCGGCTCAATCGCAACCGCAACTGGGGCCACCCGATCCTGATCGACTATCTCGAGAAGCTCGCCCGCGACGTGCCGAGGATCACCGGCTGGCCGGGGTTGCTGGTTGGCGACATCTCGCAGCCGCGTGGCGGGCCGATGCTGACCGGCCATGCCTCGCACCAGATCGGCCTCGACGCAGACCTCTGGCTGACGCCGATGCCGAAGGACCGGCTCGACCGCGACGAGCGCGAGAACATGCCGGCCGTCAACATGGCGCGGCCCGACTGGCGCGACGTCGATGCGAAGCACTGGACGCCGGCTCATACCCGGCTGATCCGCGCCGCCGCCAGCGATGCCCGCGTCGAGCGCATTTTCGTCAATCCGGCGCTGAAAGTGGCGCTCTGCCGCGAATCGGGGGACGACCGCGCCTGGCTCGGCAAGGTCCGGCCGATCTGGGGCCATAACTACCATTTCCACGTCCGGATGAGCTGCCCGGCCGGCATGGCGGGCTGCTCGGGCCAGGAGCCGCCCGATTTCGGCGATGGCTGCGGCACGGAGTTGACCGGCTGGATCGAGCGCCAGCGCAAGGCGATTTTCGCGCCGCCGAAGCCGCCGCGCACCGGACCGCCGCCGAAGCCCAAGCCGCCGATGTCGGTCGACGCGCTGCCGGCCGAGTGCAGGCAGGTGCTGGTTTCGCGGTAGGCGAGCGCGCGGCAGGCGCCCGCTTTCCCTGTCACAATGACATGCTACTTTTAGGAGCCCGGTGGGCGCGGTGGCTATTTCCGCTGAACTTGGGAGAGTGCGATGGGTCTCAAGCCGACGATCGTTCTCGTTCATGGCTTCTGGGGTGGGGCGGCGCATTGGAGCAAGGTCATCGTCGAACTGGCGCGCAAAGGCCATGCCGATCTGCGTGCGGTCGAGATGCCGCTAACCTCGCTCGCGGACGATGCCGAGCGCGCGCGCAAGATGGTAAAGCAGCAGGCCGCCCCGGTTCTGCTCGTCGGCCACTCCTATGGCGGAGCGGTCATCACCGAAGCCGGCGATCTGCCCAATGTGATCGGCCTTGTCTATATCGCCGCCTTCGCGCCGGATGCGGGTGAGAGCCCGGGCGGACTGAGCCAGGAGTTTCCGCCGGCGGCGATCGCCGATCTGGCGCCGGACAGCGATGGCTATCTCTGGATCAGATACGACAGGTTTCACTGGAGCTTCTGCCAGGACCTCGGCGCCGACGAGGCGCTTGCGATGGCCGTCGGGCAAAAGGCGCCGCTGGCGAGCACCTTCGGCGACACGGTCACCGCTCCGGCCTGGAAGACGAAGCCGAGCTGGTATCAACTTTCGACCGACGACCGCATGATCCATCCGGACAATCAGAGGCGCATGGCCGAGCGGATGGGTCCGCGTCGAATCCTGACGCTCGATGCAAGCCATGCTTCGCTTGCCTCGCGGCCCGCCGAGGTCGCGGCGCTGATCGACGAAGCGGCTACCGAGTTAGGCGGCGATTGAGCGGGGCTAGCTCGCTCCGCCTCGGCACGAGCTAGCGCCGGATCGATCCTGTCTGCTGGCGATGCGCGAACGGGTCGGTCTGCGGCGTGATCTCGGCCGGCTGGGCCTGGTCGAAGCCCTCCATGTCCATGACGCCATTGCCCTCGTCGTCGCCGAGGATGATCTCCTCGCTAGGCGGCACGGAGCCGGGCAGGGCGAGCGGCCCGCGCCGCTCGCTGGGCAATGGCTGCGCGTTGTAGCGCGGCGGATTGAGCGGACTGCGGTCGTATTCCTCGAGGAAGCGCGCCTGCGCCTCCAGCCCCTGGCCGGCGCGCTGGGTCGCGACCGGGTAGCCGCCCGGGATCGCGCCGGCCGGCCGCAGACCCTCGGCCGGCTGGCGCAGCAGGCCTCCGCCGGCGACCATCGGCGCGTCGGCGCGCGGCGCTGGCCTGGCCGAGAGATAGGGCCGCGCCGGATCGGGCGGCGGCAGGTTGTAATTCGGGATGTGCTTGATCACCGGCTTGCAGATGTGGCGGCCCTTGGAGTGGCGCGCCAGATCGATGTGGAAATGGTCGTAATGGAACATGTCCGCGCCCGGCCCGAGCACGGTCGAGAAGCGCTCGCAGGCCCCGACAAAGACCTCGCGCAGGAAGTTCTGCTCCTCCGGCGCGCCGCGCCAGCCATCCTTGACGGTGATGTTGCGGCCGTCGCTGAGGCGGAAGGAAAACACGTCGACGGCGTTGCCATAGGCGTGCTCGGAGGTGCGGCTGGTGCCGGAGCCGTTGTTCATCGCCCGGCAGGAATAGGAGCCCGCCCGCATCTCGACGACCTGCGCGCCGAGCCCGTTCATCGCGGCGGGCTGCACCACCTCGGCCAGCCATTTGTCGGTTGTCGCGACCACCGGGCAGGACAGGGTCGCCGCGCTGGTCAGCCCGACCCCGCCATTGGCGAAGGCGGCGACCTTGAGCGGCTTCTCCATGCCGCAGGTGCCGGGCCCGTCGATCGGCTTGCCGCGCAGGCTGACATAGGCGGAGAGCTGCACCTGGCGCGAGGCGAGGCATTGCGCCTCGGCCTGGTCGCGCCAGGCGGCGCGCTGCGCCTTCTGGTATTTGCCGCAGCCGGCGAGCCCTGCTCCGAGCAGGCCGAGCGCGATGAGGGCGAGGTGAGTGCGTCGCATGACCGATCAAATGCGACCCGTTTCGTGAACGGTTTCTTGACCGGGTGCGGCGCGAACGGCACAGCCGGATTAACTTTGCAGCCGGGGTTAACGACCTCCTAACGCTGCAGCATGCCCGGCCCCTCGCCAGATGGCTGGCGCGGCGGGCCCGCCGCGTGCCAAACAGCAGGGAGGCTCAGGAGCGATCAGACGCCATGACCGGCAAGGCCCGTTTCATCTTTCCCGTCGTGATGGCGTTCATGATGGCTTTTCTGGTCTCGGGGGTGATCACCTTCGTCAATCTCGGCCTCGCGCCCGACTTTGCGGCGCGCTGGCTGCGCGCTTTCACCATCGCCTGGCCGACTGCGGCGTGCGTTGCATTCTTCGCCATGCCGCTCGCGCGCAAGGTCACGCTCGCCATCGTCGATCGCATCGGGGAATAGCATGCTGAGCATTCGCGACATCGTCGGCCGGATCGCAGCCGGGCAGAGCACGGCCGGGGCGGAACTCGCCCGCAGCGCAGCCCTGATCGCCGAGCGCGAGCCGGCGCTGAAAGCCTTTGCCAGCCGGGCCGATGAACTCGTCCCCGGATCTGGCCCGCTCGCCGGCGTCGCCTGCGGCGTCAAGGACATCATCGACACCGCCGACCTGCCGACGCAGATGGGGTCGGCGATCTATGCCGGGCACCGGCCGCGCGCCGATGCAGCCGTCGTCATGGCGCTGAAGGCCGCCGGCGCGACGATCGCCGGCAAGACCCACACCACCGCCTTCGCCTTCCTTGATCCGGCCCCGACACATAACCCGCATGACCCGGTCGCGAGCCCTGGCGGCTCCTCGGCCGGCTCGGCGGCGGCGGTTGGCGCGGGCATGATCCCGCTCGCCATCGGCACCCAGACCGGCGGCTCGGTGATCCGACCCGCCTCCTATTGCGGGGTCGCGGGCATCAAGCCGTCCTACGCCCTGCTGCCGACGGTCGGCGTCAAACCGTTCTCCTGGTCGCTCGACACGCTCGGCCTGATGGCGGCCAGCGCCGACGATCTCGGCCTCGCCATGGCGGCGATCACAGGGCGGCCGGAACTCGACGCCGCCGCCGCCGAACTCAAGGGTCTCCGCATTGGCGTGACGCGGCAGGAGTTCGCCGGCCCGGCCGAGCCCGGCTCGCAGGAGGCGTTGGCGCGCTTCATCGAGATCGCGACCGAGGCCGGGGCGCGCATGGTCGAGCTGGAGACGCCGCCGGCTTTGGCGGGCGCCTTCCAGGCCCATGGCCCGTTGCAGGATTGGGAGGCGGCGCAGGCGCTGGCCTGGGAATACGCCTTTCATCGCGACGCCATCGCACCGAAGACGCGGACCTATCTCGACCGCGCCCGCGCCGCTACGCCGGCGAGCTACGACGAGGCGCGCCGGCTCTCGCGCCGGGGTCGTGACGAAGCGCGCGGCTTTTTCGGGAAGGTCGACATCGTCGTCAGCTACGGCGCGCCTGGCGAGGCGCCGGCCACGATGGATACGACCGGCGACTCGACCTTCAACCGGCTCTGGACCCTGCTCGGCGCGCCCTGCCTGACGATTCCCTTGGTCCGGGGTTCGCGCGGGCTTCCGGTCGGCATCCAGTTTATCGCCGGCTTCGGGGCAGACGAACATGTCATAGCCGTGGCGAAAGGCTTCGAAAGGCGTCTGGAAACAAGGCGCTGAACCAGTTTATCCCCAAATCTCTTCAATGCTTTAACTGCCTTTTAAGGATACTCTTGTGACGGCCGCCTTCTCGTCATGCCTTGGCCCCCTTGCGGCCACGGCCAGTTCTGCTAGCCTCAATGACAGGTCAATGACACAGGAGGGTGTGATGAGCCTCACGCTACGTCTCGACCGTTTGGTTATGGGTGCGGCCTTCGTTTTCATGCTTGCCATCGTGCTCGGGGCGTTCTGACCGGCATCGGTCACCGAAGGTATTTTCGACCGCGACAACTGTGACGACCATCGGAATCAGGAACGCCGCCGGGCAGAACCGGCGGCGTTTTTCGTTGGATTCCTGAAGAGAAGCGCGCGGCTCAGGTCTCCGGGCAGGGGTTCTCGCTGACCTCCCAGGACATCATGTTGACGACTCGGCCGCAGGCGGCGAGCCGCCGGCCCTGCGTGGTGCGGATGCAGGCGGTCGCCCCCTCCGCGATCTTGCGGCCGTCGCTCCAGCAGAAGCAGAGCGGTTCGGGCGCCTGCGCCACTCGCGGCGGGTCGAGTGCGACGGCGGGGCTTTGGGCAGCGACCGATGCCGGCAGGAGCAGCGCAACAAACAGCGCGGCCGGAACAGACAGACGATGTCGAGTCGTCAAGATGACGCGCATGGGGCGATCCCTCCGCAGTCAACCGCATGGCCGACCATGCGCTGCAAGCGTAACACAGCCCTTCGCGCTTTCCCAAGCCGCGCTGAGCGCAGGTTGATTGCCCTTGAATCGCAGCTACTTAGCCAGGAAGCTCTTGCGCAGGATGGCGGCGCGGGCCATATTGTCGCGAAGAGAGCCCGTTGCGGGCTCCGGGAGGATCCATGTCACTGATTTCGCTCGCCCGTCACGGTCGCATCGTCGCCTTCGTCGCCGGTGCGCTTCTGCTCACTCCGATCATCGCCGAGGCGCGTCCCGGCGGCGGCAAGGGCTTTGGCAGCCGCGGCTCGCGCACCGAGCAGGCGCCGGCCCGCACCGACACTGCCCCCAACGGCGCACAGCCCTTCCAGCGCAGCGCCCAGCCTTCGCCAGCGGCGCCGGCCGCTGCCGCGGCCGCCTCGCAGGCGGCGAGGCCTTCGATGGCGCGCAACCTCATGATGGGCGTCGGCGCCGGCCTGCTCGGCGCGGGTCTGTTCGGCATGCTCTCGGGCTCCGGCTTCTTCAGCGGCCTCGCCTCGATGGCCGGCATCCTCGGCTTCCTGCTGCAGATCGCCCTGATCGGTGGCGCGATCTGGCTCGCCATTCGCTTCTTCCGCCGCCGTTCCGAGCCGCAGCTCGCCACGGCGGGCGGGCCGATGGCCCGCGAGGCCTATCGCCCGCATCCCGAGCAGCCGCGCATGAACGCGATGGGCGGCGGCATGGGCCGTCAGGCGGCGCCGCAGACCGCGCCGCTCGAGCTTTCGGGTGAGGATTTCGTCACCTTCGAGCGGCTGCTGTCGTCGGTCAACGAGGCCTATTCGAACGAGGACGAGCGCGGCCTGCGCCAGCTCGTCACGCCGGAGATGTTCGGCTTCTTCGACGAGGATCTTTCCGCCAACGCCAAGAAGGGCTTCGTCGACCGCGTCTCGGACGTCAAGCTGCTCCAGGGCGACCTGTCGGAGGCCTGGAGCGAGGGCGATGTCGACTACGCGACGGTCGCGATGCGCTTCAGCCTGATCAACGCGCTCTACGAGCGCTCGTCGGGCCGGGTCGTCGATGGCGATCCCAGGCAGGTTCAGGAGGTCACCGAACACTGGACGTTCCTGCGCGAGCGCGGCCAGCCCTGGAAGCTTTCGGGCATCCAGGCCGCAGCCTGAGCCCACTGGACTGATCGAAGCGACGGCCGGGGCAACCCGGCCGTTTTTCTTTGACGCGGTTTTCGGGTGTCGCGGAACGGCGATCCGCCTGATACGGCTTGATGACGGAGCGCTTGCCCGGACTGTCTGGAGTCGTCTGCCATGAATGACATGCGTCTCGTCGTCGTCGGGGCCGCCGGCCGCATGGGCCGGATGCTGATCAGGGCGGTCCACGAGACGCCGGGCTGTGTGCTGTCGGCAGCGATCGAGCGGCCGGGCTCCGACGTATTGGGACAGGACGCCGGCGTCCTCGCCGGCCTGCCGGCCTGCGGCGTCGCGGTGACGGACGAGGCGCTGCCGGCCTTCGTCGAGGCGGAGGGCGTGCTCGACTTTACCGCGCCCGAAGCGACCGTCGATTTCGCCGCGCTCGCCGCCCAGGCGCGCATCGTCCATATCGTCGGCACCACCGGGATGGAGCCTTCCCATCTGGCGAAGCTGGAGGCCGCCGCCCGCCACGCCGCCATCATCCGCTCCGGCAATATGAGCCTCGGTGTCAACCTGCTCGCCGGCCTCGTGCGCAAGGTCGCGGCCACGCTCGGGAGCGACTGGGACATCGAGATCGTCGAGATGCATCACCGCATGAAGGTCGACGCCCCGTCGGGCACCGCCGTGCTGCTCGGCGAGGCGGCGGCGGCTGGCCGCGCCGTCGATCTGGCGCAGGCTCGCATCGCCGCCCGCGACGGACAGACCGGCGTTCGCCCGCCCGGCGCGATTGGCTTCGCGGCGCTTCGCGGCGGCACCGTCGTCGGCGAGCACAAGGTCATTTTTGCCAGCGCCGGCGAGCGCATCGAGCTCGCCCATATCGCCGAGGATCGCGGGCTCTTCGCGCAGGGCGCGGTCAAGGCCGCGCTCTGGGGCAGGGGGCGCAAGCCGGGGCTCTATTCGATGGCCGACGTGCTCGGCCTCGACGGTCTCTGAGGCCTGCGTCGTGACCCGGCTCGCCATCGCGCCCGGCGTCGTTCACTGGCCGGGCTATCTTTCGCCGGACGACCAGGCGGCGCTGCTGGCGGAACTGCAGGCCGTGCTGCGCATGGCCCCGTTGTTCCAGCCGCGCATGCCGAAGACCGGAAAGCCCTTCTCGGTGCGGATGAGCAATTGCGGCTCTCTCGGCTGGGTTTCCGACAGCCAAGGCTATCGCTACCAGCCGCTTCACCCCGACACCGGCGAACCCTGGCCATTGATGCCCGCTCCGCTGCTCGACGCCTGGGCCGCGCTGTCGGGCTATCCGCATCCGCCCGAGGCCTGCCTGATCAACCTTTACCAGGCCGGCGCCAAGATGGGTCTGCATCAGGACCGCGACGAGCAGGAACTCGACGCGCCGGTGCTGTCGCTCTCGCTCGGCGACGCCGCGCTGTTTCGGATCGGCGGTGCGACGCGCGGCGGCAAGACGGTCTCGCTCAAGCTCGCCTCGGGCGACGCGCTGCTCTTCGGCGGGGAGGCGCGGCTGGCCTATCATGGCGTCGACCGCATCCTCTCGGGCTCGTCGCAATTGCTGCCGCAGGGCGGGCGGATCAACCTCACCTTGCGGCGGGTGACGAAGCCGGAGTGAACGCTGTTCTTCCCTTCTCCCCCGAGGGGAGAAGGGAAGCTCACTCCTTCCCCGGCAGCCCCGGAAACGACCAGCCGAACAGGATCGACCCGGCGCGTAGCCCGAAACCCGCGATCAGCCCGCCCAGCATGACGACGGGCGGGGCAACCCCGAAACTCGCCAGCAACGCAGTCACAGCCGCGCCCGCTGCCGCGGCGGTGACGTAGAAATCCCGGCTCCACAGCACCATCGGCCGGTCGCCGGCGAGGATATCGCGCAGGATGCCGCCGAAGGTCGCGGTCATCGCGCCGAGCGCGATCGCCGAGAGCGGCGAGACGCCGACATCGAGCGCCTTCAGCGTGCCGGCGACGGCGAAGAGCGAAAGCCCCGCCGCATCGGCCCAGATGAGCAGGCGTTTCCCCGCCCAGCCGTCGAGCATGCCCGGCCTGAGATAGGCCGTGCCCCAGCAGGCCAGCGCGACCGCCGTGCAGACGAAGACGTCGGACGGATCGCGCACCCAGAACACGATCCGCCCGAGCAGCAGGTCGCGCAGCGTGCCGCCGCCGACACCGGTCACGGTCGCGAGCAGGATGAAGCCGAACGGGTCCATGCCCTTGCGGGCCGCCACCAGCGCGCCGGTCAATGCGAAGACGGCGACGCCGGCGGCTTCGAGCATCGTCAGGTCTTGGGAGCGGCGCTGTCGTCGGCCTCGGGAGCGGGGACGGTCGTCTCGGCCGCCTTCGGCTGACCGGCCGAGACGCCGACCAGCGCCGGCCTCAGCACGCGCTCGCCGATCTTGTAGCCCGACTGCACCACCTTCGAGACCATGCCCCTGGGCGTCTCGGCATCGGGAGCCTCGAACATCGCCTGATGCAGGTTGGGATCGAACTTTTCTCCCTGCGGATCGATCTTGCGCACGCCATGGCGTTCCATCGTCTTGAGCAGGTCGCGCTCCGTCAGTTCGACGCCTTCGATCAGCGCGTTGAGCGCCGCGTCGCCGCTCTTGGCCTGCTCCGGCACATTCTCCAGCGCCCGGCGCAGATTATCGGCAGAGCCGAGCATGTCGCGGGCAAAGCTGGTCACGGCATAGGCCTTGGAATCGGCGACCTCGCGCTCGGTGCGGCGGCGCAAATTCTCCATGTCGGCGAGCGTGCGCAGCACCCTGTCCTTGAGCTCGTCGCGCTCGGCCTCGACGCGCGTCAGCTCGCCGGCGAGGAACTCCTCGGGCGAGGCGGGGGTTGAATCGGTCGGCTCGGTTGCAGGTTCGTCGTTCGCAGGTTTCTGCGTCATGGCCTCTTCCAGTTCAGATCAAGGCGGCGGCTCGCGCGGCGGCAGCGGCGAGCGCCTTCGGGGCCGATATCGGGCTTATGCCGGGTGAAATCAAGCACGGGCGGGCGCTGCCGGGTGTGGCGCTTCAATGGGCCGCGCGCGCGATAGCAGTCCATTTTCCCGTCGGCACAAGCCGGAACCACAAGCATTCACGCCGAGTCCGCAAATTACTGATCGCGGTACCGAGGTTGCTCATTTGTCAGTTCCTTCTGAAAACGGATTCGGGGTCGATCGCAGAGCCGATGGTGAGGCCGGCGGCGCGCAATACAATCGCTGCAGGGCGCCCGCTCGCTCGGAGGGCGGGAATTTTCGCTTCGATCGCGCCTGTCAGTGGCGTTCCCCAAAACCCGATTACGTTGAAAGGCCAGAGGCCGACAGGAACCATCTCCAGGATAACCTGCTGCAGTTGGTAGCCTGGGCCGACGACGGAAGCGAAGCTAGCCTGCGTCGGCTCGACCAAACGCGCCGAGGCCGGATCGTTAAGGTCCGTGAGCGTGACCAGAGTTGGGACAGCATCACCGCTGAGTTCGCGACTGCCCCGCCAATGGGGCGCGTACGAAATCCAGGAGGTGAGCAGGTTGCCGCTGGTGTTTCTCGGCACCCCCTCGTAGTCGAAGACCCGTGCAGCTAAGCCGTATACATTGACGCCCCGGCCATCTGGACCAACGGTCATCAGCCCGATGAGATTGCGGCCTTGGCCGAGATCGACGAACACAGCCTCTCCGACCGTGGAGCATCCGCCGGTCATCGCGCCGAGGCCGCCGGGTAGCGGATCGGTACATGTGTTCGCCCAAACCGAGGAACCCTGCTTTTTGCCCTCCGGCGTTTTGACCGCGATGGTGATGCGGAAACGGTGCTCGTAGCTCGGCTGGATGAACAGATTCCAGATCACGATGGAGCCGACTGCCAGTGCGAGCAGAACCGAGCCGCAGCCGCTCTTCATGGCGCGGCCGCATAGGAGGAGAGCACCGCAAACGGATCAAGCTGAGCTTCGCCTACGCGAAGCCTTCGACGGTCAGGCATGCGCTTCGTCATAAATCGTCCTGCTGCCGTCAGCCATCGGTCGCCCGGTAAAGGAACTCAACCATGGCGAGCGTGCGCTGTCGTCAAGATTTGACTGAGAGAGTTACCGTTTCTGACGCCGCGCTGCAGCGCCTCAGACTTTCGCCGCTACCTTCGGCTTCGCCGTCCCGGGCTTGTCGTGCCAGAAGGCGAAGACGTCGAGCAGCGCCTTGCGGATGGTCAGTTGCCGCGCGGTCGAGACGATCTTCGCATTGGTCAGGTCGGTGACGTAGAACACGTCGACCGCCTTTTCGCCGAAGGTCGCGATATGCGCCGAGGCGATGTTAAGATTCAGTTTCCCGATCGCGGTGGTGAGGTCGTAGAGCAGGCCCGGCCGGTCGAGCCCCGAGACCTCCAGCACGGTGTGGCGCGTCGAGAGCACATTGTCGATGATCACCTCGGGCGCGACCTGGAAGGTGCCGCCGCGCGGCGGCGGCGCGCGGCGCTGCGCCACCAGGTCGGCGATCCTGATCTCGCCCTTCAGCGCCCGTTCGATCGCCCCCGCGATCCGCTCGGCCCGGCGCAATTCGTCGTCGTCGCGGTCGAAGGCGCGCGAGACCGAGATGGTGTCGAGCACCAGCCCGTCGGTGGTCGTGAAGATCTGCGCGTCGACGATGTTGCCGCCGGCGGCCGCGCAGGCTCCTGTCACGATCGCGAGCAGGCGCGGATGGTCGGGCGCCAGCACAGTCAGCTCGGTCACGCCCCTGAACTGGTCGGTCTCGACCAGCGTCGCGGTGGTGCGGCCCTCGCTCTCGGCCTGGCGCAGGAAGCGGGCGTGCTTCTCCTGCCGGGCGAGGTCGGTCTTGATCCAGTAGGCGGCGTAGTGGCGCGAGAGATAGGCGTCGCGCTCGGCGTCGGCCCAGTCGGCCAGACGCTCGCGCAGCGCGTCCTGCTTCTTCTCGACGCGCGCCTTGCGCTCGATTGCGGAATGGCCGCCGGCCAGCACGATCTCGGTCTCGTAATAGAGCGTGCGCAGGAGTTGGCCCTTCCAGCCGTTCCAGACGCCGGGGCCGACCGCCTTGATGTCGGCGACGGTCAGGATCAGCAGGAGCTTCAGCCGCTCCAGCGTCTGCACCGTGGCGGCGAAAGTCTCGATCGTCTTGGGGTCGCCGAGATCGCGGCTCTGGGCCACGCTCGACATGTCGAGATGGTGCTCGACCAGCCAGGCGGCGGTCTCGGTCTGCGCGTCGGTCAGGCCGAGCCGCGGCCCGAGCTTGCGCGCGATCCTGGCGCCGGCGATCGAGTGGTCCTCGATCCGGCCCTTGGCGATGTCGTGCAGGAACAGCGCGACATAGAGCGCCCGCCGGTTGGCGACCGTCGGCATGATCTCGTTGGCGAGCGGATGCTCCATCTCCAGCACGCCGGCGTCGATCTCGGCCAGGATGCCGATCGAGCGGATCAGATGCTCGTCGACGGTGTAGTGATGATACATGTTGAACTGCATCATCGCGACGATGCGGCCGAAATCCGGCACGAACTTGCCCAACAATCCCGACTCGTTCATCCGCCGCAGCACCGCCTCCGGCGACCGCCGCGCCGTCAGGATCTCGAGGAAGATGCGGTTCGCTTCCGGATCGGCCCGCAATTGCGGCGTCACCAGCCGCAGCGACTGCGTCACGAGCCGGCTGGCGTCGGGATGGATTGCGAGGTCGTCGCGGCTGGCGATCTCAAACAGCCGCAGCAGGTTTACGGGATCGCGCCGGAAGGCGTCGCCGTCGGTGACGCAGAGCCGCTGGCTCTTCAGGGTGAAATCGGGGTGGCCGAGCGCGCGCACCCGCTTGCGCTTGGTGAAAGAGCCGAGCAGGCGCGAGAGCGAGGCGCGCGGCTTCTGCTGGCGCGCCTCCAGCGCTGCGCAGACGATGGCCGTGAGGTCGCCGACATCCTTGGCGACGAGGAAATAGGCCTTCATGAAGCGCTCGACCGGGGCCTGGCCGCTGCGGCCGGCATAGCCGATCGCCGCCGCCACCTGTCTCTGCAGATCAAAGGAAAGCCGCTCCTCGGCTCGTCCGGTGATGAAGTGCAGCCAGCAGCGCACGCGCCAGAGAAACTCCTCGGAGCGCTGGAACATCGCCAGTTCCTTGCGGTCGAACAGTCCGGCCGCCACCAGATCGCCGACATCCTCGACGCGATAGGAATATTTCGCGATCCAGAACAGCGTGTTGAGATCGCGCAGGCCCCCCTTGCCGTCCTTGACGTTGGGCTCGACGAGATAGCGCGAGGTGCCGGCGCGGCGCACGCGGGTCTCGCGCTCGGCGAGCTTGGACTCGGTGAAGGCGGGCGCGCTGCCCTCGACCACCTCGGCCCCGAAGCGTCGCGCCATCTCGTTGAACAGAGCCCGGTCGCCGGTGAGGAAGCGCGCCTCCAGCATGGCTGTGCGGACCGTCATGTCGGCGCGGGCCTCGCGCACGCAGTCGTCGACCGATCGGACCGAATGGCCGACCTTCAGCTTCAGGTCCCAGAGCGGATAAAGCATCGCCTCGACGACGCTCTCGCCCCAGGCGGTCTGCTTGTGCGGGAACAGGAAGAGCAGGTCGACATCAGAGCCCGGCGCGAGCGTGCCTCTTCCGTAGCCGCCGACGGCGACGACCGCGATACGCTCAGACTGAGACGGGTTCACCGCCGGGTAGAAATGCTGGGTCGCCGCGACATGCAGGCAGGCGACGACGCCATCCATCGCCGCCGAGATGGCCTTGGCGCAGGCGAGCCCGTTGCGTGGGCCGGCGAGCAGCGCCTTCGCGGCGGCGTGGCCCTCGTCGAGCACGCCGCGCAACCCTGCGACCAACTCCTGGCGCATCTCGTCGAGGGAGGACGGGCCGAGATCGCCGACCAGTCCGGCGACCGCACGCGCCGGGCTCTCCAGAACCGCGGCGAGCGCGAAGCGCGGCTGTTCGGCGACGGTGGTCAAAGGCGGTGCATCCTGGCGTGTCGGGCGCTGCGACCGCGCCCGACACGGTCGTAACACGGCCGCGGGATTCGCGAGACGGGGAAAATATACATGCCAGAAACGTATGATACGGATTTGAACAGAAGTCACTGCGTTGTTTGACATACAGAACGAGCGGACCTACAAGACGGATACGCGCCGATTTGAGCCAGCAGCTTGCGGGCGCGAAACAAGTGCAGCTAAAGCGTCGGGGCCAGGAATGGGCAAAAATCCGTTCCGATCCCTGCGCGTCATCGCAACCAGGGATCAGACCATGACCGACATCACCCGCCGCCTCGTTCTCGCCGGCCTTGCCGCCGCTTCGCTCGCGCTTGCCGCGCCGAACGCGCAGGCGCAGGCCCCCAAGGAAATCCGCGTCGATTTCGCGACCTACAACCCGGTCAGCCTGGTGCTGAAGGAGCGCGGCATCCTCGAAAAGGCGCTGGCGGCCGACGGCGTCACGGTGCGCTGGGTCCAGTCGGCCGGCTCCAACAAGGCGCTCGAGTTCCTCAATGCCGGTTCGCTCGATTTCGGCTCGACCGCCGGCGCGGCGGCCCTGATCGGCAAGATCAACGGCAACCCGATCAAGTCGATCTACGTCTATTCGCGGCCCGAATGGACCGCGCTCGTCACCGGCGCCAAGAGCGAGATCACCAAGGTCGCCGATCTCAAGGGCAAGCGCGTCGCCGTCACGCGGGGTACCGACCCGCACATCTTCCTGGTCCGGGCGCTGGCCGAAGCCAAGCTGACCGAGAAGGACGTCAAGCTGGTCCTGCTCCAGCATGCCGACGGAAGGCTCGCGCTGGAGCGCGGCGATGTCGACGCATGGGCCGGGCTCGATCCGCTGATGGCCGCGGCCGAGATCGAGAGCGGCGCAAAACTGTTCCACCGCAAGGCCGAGGACAACACCTGGGGCGTGCTCAACGTCCGCGAGGCCTTCGCCAACGAGAACCCGGCGCTCGTGCGCAAGGTGATCGCGGCCTATGAGGAGGCGCGTAAGCTCGCGCTGGCCGAGCCGGCCGAACTCAGGAAGACGCTGGTCGCCTACACGAAGCTGTCCGACGCCGTGATCGAGCGCCAGCTCACCCGCACCGAACTGACCCATTCCAGCATCGGCCAGGCCCAGGCCGACACGATCATCGCCGCCGGCCTCGCGCTGAAGGAGGCGGGCGTCGTGCCGGCGACGACGGATGTGAAGGCCGTGGTCGACGCGCTGCTCGACAGGCGCTTCGCCGCGGCCGCCAACTGACGCGGCCGCTCGGCGGCACACGGACGGCATGAGCGCGATCGGCATCGAGACGGACGCCGTCAGCGGGTCGCCGGGGCCAAAACCCCGTCGCTCGCGCCGGCTCGCCATCGCCGGCCTGCTGCTGCCGATCGGGCTCGCCATCCTCTGGGAGGCGCTGGTCGCGGCCGGCATCGCCAATGGCCGCCTGATGCCGCCGCCCAGCGTCGTCGGCAGAACGCTCTGGGGTCTCGCGGCGTCGGGTGAACTCCTGACCCATGCGACGGCCACCCTCTGGCGCGTGGCGGCGGGCTTCGGCCTCGGCGCCGCTGTCGCCACGGTGCTTGGCGCGCTGACCGGAGCCCTGCCGGTGGCGCGCGGCCTGCTCGACCCGACGCTGCAGGCGCTGCGGTCGATCCCCTCGATCGCCTGGGTGCCGCTCTTCATCCTCTGGTTCGGCATCTTCGAGGCCTCGAAGGTCGCCCTGATCGCGGTCGGTGTCTTCTTCCCGGTTTATCTCGGGGTAGCGGCCGCGATCATGGGCATCGACCGCAAGATCATCGAGGTCGGCCGCGTCTTCCGGCTCGGCCGGGTCGCGATGGTCAGGCGCGTGCTGCTGCCGGCGATCCTGCCGGCCTGGTTCACGGCGCTCCGCTCCGGTCTCGGCCTCGGTTTCATGTTCGTCGTCGCCGCCGAGATCATGGGGGCGAGCGAGGGGCTGGGCTACCTGCTCGTGGACGGCCAGCAGCTCGGCCGTCCCGACACCATCATCGCGGCCATCATCAGTTTCGCCGTGCTCGGCAAGCTGGCGGATGGGCTGCTCCTCGCCATCACCCGGCCCTTCCTCGCCTGGCAAGACCTCGGCCGCGGCAGCTTGTGAAAGAGCATCTCGATGCTGAGCTTCGAGACCCTGTCGAAAACCTACGTCGACGGCACGCATGCGCTGCAGGCCGTCACGGCGAGCGTCGGCGCGGGCGAGATCCTGGCGCTTGTCGGCGGCTCCGGCTGCGGCAAGACCACGCTGCTGCGCCTGATCGCAGGCCTCGACCAGCCCAGCGCCGGCCGCATCGTCCTGAACGGCGAGGCGATCACGGAGCCGCGCGCCGATGTCGGCGTGATCTTCCAGGAGCCGCGCCTGTTTCCATGGCTGAGCGTCGCCGACAACGTCGCGTTCGGGCTGAGCCATCTTTCGGCTTTCGAGCGCGAGGGGCTGGTGACGAACGCACTCGTGCGCGTCGGCCTCGCCGGCTATGAGAAGCGCTGGCCGCGCGAACTCTCCGGCGGGCAGCAGCAGCGCGTCGCGATCGCCCGCGCTTTGATCACGCGGCCCAGGCTTCTGCTGATGGACGAGCCCTTTTCAGCGCTGGACGCCACGACGCGGGCGAGCCTGCACAGCCATCTGCTGGCGCTCTGGGAGGAGAGCCGGCCGACCGTCGTAATGGTGACCCATGACGTCGAGGAGGCGGTGACTTTGGCCGACCGCATCCTCGTGATGCAGCCGAAACCCGGCCGCATCTTCGACGAACTCGACAATCCGCTGGCCCGCCCGCGCGACCGGCTCTCGCCCGCCTTCGAGGCGCTGAAGCGCGAGGCCCTGCGCACGCTCGACCGTTCGCTGCGCGACGAGGCCCCGCTTCAGAACAAGGCGGCGGAGACGGCGGGGATGTGGTGGTAGCCGCCATCAGCCGATCTTGCGCTGCGCGTCCATGTAGCGTCGCAGTACGGCGTTCATCCGCGCCTGATAGCCGCGCCCCTGCATCTTGAACCAGGCGACGACGTCCTCGTCGAATTTGGCGTTTACCGGCGTTTTCCGTGGCGGCAGGCCAATGACGGCGTCCGCCCAGTCGAGGGCGGTCGTCGCCGGGTTGTCGCGATCGGCGCGTGCCATCGCCTCGATCTCGTCATCGGACAATCTGTCGATGCGTTCCCAGTCGCTGCTGCCGGTCCGGCTTTTACGAGGCTCGTCGTCGAGCATGATAGACGCTCCTTTCCTCACGGCTGGCCGGGCGAACGGAAATCAGGTGCATCCGGTCGCCGCGGGGCGTGAAGGTCACGTTGATCACGCGGCCGTAGAGTTCGACCAGCATGTTGTAGCGATCCTCGCCATACTCGAAGCGGCGGTCCTGCCGCGTCACAACGAAGCGGCCATCGAAGACCTCCCCGACATCTGCGAAGTCATAGCCATGGTTCTGCAGATTAAGTTCGCGCTTGCCGTCGTCCCATGAACAGCGGTCATTCGAACCCATGATCTAAATCTACATGATTATGTAGATTGTGCAACGCTGCTGGCCAGGCCAGCCGATTGGCGCTATCGCGCTTTGCAGCAGCCCTAGGCCAAACGAAAGCGACCACCATGGACGTCACCGCCCTTCGCGCCCTCCAGGCCCCGCTCAAGGACCAGTATCGCGAGACGCCCGAGGCCGGCGTCGTGACACTGAAGGCGCGTGGCGAGCTCGATGACCAGCACATCGCCTGCAAGGTCGAGACCGGCCGCGCCATCGCGCTGGCCGGCCTGCATCCGGCCACCGGCGGCTCGGGCGCGGAGCTCTGCTCCGGCGACATGCTGCTGGAGGCGCTGGTCGCCTGCGCCGGCGTCACCTTGAAGGCGGTCGCGACCGCGCTCGAGATCGAGTTGAAGAAGGGGATCGTGAGCGCCGAAGGCGATCTCGACTTTCGCGGCACGCTCGGCGTGGCGAAGGACGCCGCCGTCGGCTTCAAGGCTATCCGGCTCTCCTTTGAGGTCGAGACCGACGCCTCGCAGGACAAGCTCGACACGCTGCTCAAGCTGACTGAGCGCTATTGCGTGGTGTTCCAGACGCTGAACGTGAAGCCGGAGTTAAGCGCCAGGCTCAATCGCTGACCGGCTTGTTCGCAGCTCTTTCGCTCTGCGGCTTTGTCTCGACATCCTGGCCGCCATAGAACAGGCCTTCTATCAGCACCGCTTCGGGTGTCACGACGAAGGCGATCGTCAGGCGGCGTTCGAAGCCTATGATCCGCAGACCCGGCAGGATGTCGTCACGCCGCGTTCCACGCTCAGGGAACAGATCGAAACGCACGCAGTGCGCGACAACGCGCCCGACATAGCCATCTGCGATGGCGTCACCTGACGTCTCGGAGATATATCGGTACAGGTCGTCGATCTGCCGCAAAGCGAGCGGCGTGAAGATGACCTGCACGGCGCTCAAGCCCTGCGCGCAGTCCGATTGGACTTGATCCGATCCAGAACCTCGTCAGCCTTCACGCCCTTGGAAGGGTCGGCCAGATACTCGGCATGCCCGGCAACGACGTCAGTCCGGAGCCACGTCTCCAGCGCATCGTCACGCTCAATCAGGATGCGCAGTCCATCCTGCACGACATCGCTGCGCGACTGATAAGAGCCCGACGCCACCTTGGTGTCGATCAGGTCGGCAATCTCGGCAGGAAGCGTGATGGTCATGTCTCTTGTGGCGGTCATCGGATCACTCCATCGCCAGGCGAGGATAGTCGATCTTCATGAGCCGGCCAATCCGGTTCGCTCACTCCGCCGCATTCTTGAGCGACAGCCCGCCCGCAAACGGCAGCTTCGGCTCTCCCTTCGCATCGTCGAACTCGAGCGCGCCGATCTTCTCCGCCCGGCCGGTGACCTTGCCGGCCGAGGTCTTGATTTGGCTGACGTCGTCCTGCGCCTGCCGGAAATGGGTGTCGAGCTTGTCGACGCGCTCGCCGAGGCGGCGGACGTCGTCGAGCAGTTTCCCGACCTCGGACTGGATCACCTGCGCCTCCTCGCGCATGCGGGCATCGCGCACCAGCGACTGCATGAGCTGGATCGCCAGCGCCAGCAGCGAGGGCGAGACGATCATGATCCGGGCCCGGCTCGCCTTCTGGATCACGTCGTCGAAATGCTCGTGCAGATCGGCATAGATCGATTCCGACGGCACGAAGAGCAGCGCCATGTCCTGCGTCTCGCCGGGCAGGAAATAGCGCTCGGCGACGTCCTTCACATGCACGCCGACGTCTGTGCGCACGCGTTGGCCGGCGGCCTTGCGGGCCTCGTCGCCACGCGCCTCGCGCAGCAAGGTGAAGCTTTCCAGCGGGAATTTCGCGTCGATGACGAGGCCACGCCCGTCGCCCGGCAGCGTCACCATGCAGTCTGGTCGCTTGCCGTTGGAAAGCTGCGGCTGGAACGAGAAGAAGGCCGCCGGCAGCCCGTCGCGGATAATCGCCTCCATCCGGCCCTGGCCATAGGCGCCGCGCGCCTGCTTGTTCGAGAGCACGTCTTTCAGCGTGACGACTTCCGAGGTGAGGTCCGTCAGATTCTTCTGGGCCGAGTCGATCACGGCCAGCCGCTCCTGCAATCGGCCGAGGCTTTCGCTGGTCTGGCGGACATTCTGCTCGAGCCCGGAGCCGACCTGCTGGCGCAGGCCGTCCATCCGCTCGGCGACGAGGCGGGCGAGGTCGCCCTGACGCGTCGAGAGGATTTCGGCCATGGATTGCAGCCGGCCCGAGAGCTCGGCCTGGGCGCGGTTCATCTCGGCGACCTTGTCGTCCATCTCGCGGGAGCGCTCGGCGGCAAGCGCCGCCTCGAGCGCGCGCCGGCCGGCGCCGCGCCAGGACGAGACGACGACGAGCAGGAGCAGCAGCAGGCTCAGGCCCGCGAAGCCGAGCGCGGCCTCGGCCCAGGCCACGGGACGGTCGAGCAAAGTGAAGGCGATCTCGTTCATCGCGGCAGCCTAACCGATTCGGATGCGGATATCGAACGAAAGCGGAACAGTTTGACCGCTTGCGCACAAGGGCTTATGTCGCCGGGACCTCAGATAAATCCCGCGCAGAGCCCCCAATGGCCATCCGTCCGCTCGTCATCCTGCCCGATCCCGTCCTGCGCCAGGTCTCCGCCCCGGTGACAGCGGTCACGCCCGAAATCAGGACGCTCGCGGCCGACATGCTCGAGACGATGTATGACGCGCCCGGCATCGGCCTCGCCGCGATCCAGATCGGGGTGCCGAGCCGCGTCGTCACGATCGACCTCGCCAAGCCGGCTCCCGATGGCGAGCCGCCGACGCCCAAGGACCCGCAGGTCTTCCTCAATCCCGAGGTCATCTGGACGTCGGACGAGATCAACACCCACGAGGAAGGCTGCCTCTCGATTCCCGACTATTACGAGGAGGTCGACCGGCCGGCCTCGATCCGGGTCCGCTACATGGATCTCGATGGCCAGACGCAGGAGATCGAGGCCGACGGCATCCTTGCGACCTGCCTCCAGCACGAGATCGACCATCTCAACGGCGTGCTCTTCATCGACCATCTCTCGCGGCTGAAGCGCGAGCGCGTCACCAAGCGCTTCGCCAAGGTCGCCCGGCGCGAGAGCGCGGCGTGAGCGTGAGCTTGCCAACATCCTCAGCCCTCATCCTGAGGAGCCGCGCAGCGGCGTCTCGAAGGATGCCAGAGAACGCTCCGGAACCATCTGGAGCATCCTTCGAGACGCAGCCTTTGGCTGCTCCTCAGGATGAGGGCTTGTCCATTGCTGCCTGTCTGGCGTTGTCCTGCCCATGACCCTGCGCGTCATCTTCATGGGCACGCCCGATTTCGCCGTGCCGACCCTGACCGAGATCATCGGGCAGGGCCACGAGGTCGTCTCCTGCTACACCCGCGCCCCGGCGCAGGCCGGCCGGGGGCTCGACCTCAGACCCTCGCCGGTGCAGCGCGCCGCCGAGCGCTTCGGCATCCCTGTCTTCACGCCGAAGACGCTGAAGGGCGAGGAGGCCGCGCAGACCATGGCCTCGCATCAGGCCGACGTCGCCGTCGTCGTCGCCTATGGCATGATCCTGCCGCAGGCGATCCTGGATTTGCCGGAGCTCGGCTGCCTCAACCTGCACGCCTCGCTGCTGCCGCGCTGGCGTGGGGCTGCCCCGATCCAGCGCGCCGTGATGGCGGGCGATGCCGAGAGTGGCGTCTGCGTCATGAAGATGGAAGCCGGCCTCGACACCGGCCCGGTCGGCATGGTCGAGACGCTTTCCATCGGGCCGGACATGACCGCTGGCGAGCTGCATGATGCGCTGGCCCCGCTCGGCGCTGACCTGATGGTGCGGGCGCTCGCCGCGCTAGGGCGCGGGGCCCTGCGCTTCACGCCACAGCCGGAGGACGGCGTCACTTATGCCGCCAAGTTGGCCAATGCCGAGGGCCGGCTGAACTGGGCCCGGCCGGCGAGGCAGGTGCACGATCTGGCGCGCGGGCTCTCACCCTTTCCGGGCGCCTTCGCCGAGATCGATCTCGGCAGGGGGGCGGAGCGGGTCAAGGTGCTGCGCACGGCGCTGGCCGGCGGCGCGGCCGAGCCCGGCACGCTGCTGGATGGCGAGGGCACGGTCGCCTGCGCCGAGGGCGCGATAAGGCTGTGCCAGGTCCAACGCGCCGGCGGCAAGCCGATGAGCGGCGCGGACTTCTTGCGCGGCGCGCGGCTGGAACCCGGCAGCCGGATCTGATGCCGCGCTACAAGCTCGTCATCGAATATGACGGCACGCCGTTCTCGGGCTGGCAGCGCCAGCTCAACGGCCCGTCGGTGCAGCAGAGCGTCGAGGAATCGATCGAGGCCTTCTGCGGCCATGCCGTGCGGCTGCACTGCGCCGGCCGCACCGATGCCGGCGTCCACGCCACCCATCAGGTCGCCCATGTCGATCTCGACCGGGACTGGCGTACGGACGTCGTCCGGGACGCCACCAATGCGCGGCTGAAGGCGCTGCCCGTGGCGGTGCTGAGCGCTCAGGCCGTCTCCGACGATTTCGACGCCCGCATCTCGGCGAGGCGGCGCTATTACGTCTACCGCATCCTCGACCGGCGCGCCCAGCCGGCGCTCGACCGCGACCGGCTCTGGCATGTCCCGGTGCGGCTCGACCACGAGGCGATGGACCGCGCCGCCAAGGCCCTGCTCGGCCACCACGACTTCACCACCTTCCGCGCCGCCGAATGCCAGGCCAACAGCCCGCTGCGGACGCTCGACCGGCTCGATGTCAGGCGCGAGGGCGACGAGATCGTGGTCTACGCCCATGCCCGCTCCTTCCTGCACCATCAGATCCGCTCGATCGTCGGCTGCCTGAAGATGGTCGGGGCCGGGCGCTGGCCCGAGAACAGGCTCGGCAAGGTGCTGGCGGCGCGCGACCGCTCGCAATGCGCTGCGCTCGCGCCGCCCTGCGGGCTCTATCTCGCCGGCGTGGATTACTGAGGCGCTTTCAGAAGCCGGCGAGACCGAGGAGCCGGATCACGCAGTAATCGACGAGAAGGCTCGCCGCGACGATCAGCAGCGCGACGCCCCTCTCCGTCCCGAAGGCGGCCCGCGCCACGCAATAGCGCAGGCGAAGCACGATCGCCGCGAAAGCCAGCACCTGCAGCGTGGCGATGCCCGGATTTGACCAGCCGATGGCGAAGACCGTCGCCGGCACGGCCATCATGCTGACCGCAAGCAGCCCGGCCCAGTTCCAGCCGATGATGAAGGCGGTGAAGCGCGGCGTCTGCGCCAGATTCGGCGCGAGCGCCACGAGAAGCACCGGCACCGCGAAGATCGCGAGCGCCTCGGCGGCGACCACGGCCGCAATGAGCGACGGGGCGTCGAACAGCGTGCCCGCATTGGAGAGCCCGGCGATCAGGCGTTCCGCGGCGAGGATCGCGATCAGGGCGGGCAGGGTCAGGATGAGAGCGGCAAACGAACGCCAGAAGCCGTCGCGGCTGAGGTCGAGTTCGGTCAGCGCGCCTTCGCCTTGCGTCATCAAACGCCAGGATCCGCGCAGCGAGCGACCCACGTCGTCGGCAGCCAACCTCATGGCAGCGCCTCCCGAATGTCCCGGTATTAGACTTTCGTCTAACGCGATTAAGGGCGCATTGTTCCGCAGCGTCAAGCCCGTTCCACGACGCCGAAATAGGCCGTCAGCAGGCGGTGCGTGATGCGCTCCAGCGTCGCCAGATCCGCCACCGCGACGCGCTCGTCGACCTGATGCATGGTCTGGCCGACGACGCCGTATTCGACCACGGGGCAGAAACTCTTGATGAAGCGCGCGTCCGAGGTGCCGCCAGTGGTCGACAGGGCCGGGCGTTTGCCGGTTTCGACCTCGACCGCATCGGCCACCATCGCGACGAAGGGGCCGGGCTGCGTCAGGAAGGCCACCGCGTTGGTCGGCTCGAAGGCCAGTTCGTAGCGCACCGTGTTGCCGGCCGCCTCGCGCAGGCGACGGTCGATTTCGGCGGCGAGCGTGTCGGGTGTCCAGACATCGTTGAAGCGGATGTTGAACACCGCCTTCGCCTGCGCCGGTACCACATTCGTCGCCGGGTTGCCGACATCGAGCGTCGTCACCTCGAGATTGCTCGGGTCGAAATAGGCGGTGCCGGCATCGAGAGGGCTCGAATCGAGCGCGCCCAGCAACCGGACCATGCCGCGGATCGGGTTATCGGCGAGATGCGGATAGCCGACATGGCCCTGCTTGCCATGAACGGTCAGCCGGCCGGTCAGCGAGCCGCGCCGGCCGACCTTGATCATGTCGCTCATCGTCGCCGGATTGGTCGGTTCGCCGAGCAGGCAATGATCGAAGCGCTCGCCCCTACCTTTCGCCCAGTCGAGCAGCTTCACCGTGCCGTTGACGGCCGGCCCCTCCTCGTCGCCCGTAACCAGGACGGCGATCGAGCCTGGCGCGTCCGGGGTCTCGCGCCGGAAGCGGATCGCGGCGGCGATCATCGCGGCGAGCCCGCCTTTCATGTCGCAGGCGCCGCGGCCGTAGAGCGCGCCGTCGACGATCTCGGCCCCGAACGGATCGTGCGTCCACGACCCCGCGTCTCCGACGGGCACGACGTCGGTATGACCGGCGATGACGAGCACCGGAGCCTCCGCGCCGATGCGGGCGTAGAGGTTCTCGACATCGGGCATGCCGTCCGCGCTGAAAACCGGGCGCTCGACGCGGTAGCCTTCCGCACTCAGCACCGAATCGAGCAGCGCGAGCGCGCCGCCTTCCTGCGGCGTCACCGAAGGGCAGCGCACCAGCGCCTGCGTCAGGGCGACGGGATCGGCGGGGTCGAAGGGGAGGGCGGGGCGTGGCTGGGTCGCGTCGGCTTGCGTCATGCCGCCGCTTTAGCATCCTCGCGCGTCGCCGCAACCGGCTGCTGGCGGGGCGGCTGACCGGGCATCAGGCCGAGATCGACCAGCGCTACGATCCAGGCCATCAGCGAAATCGAATCCAGCGACGCGGTCCATGCGCCGGGCAGCAGCGGCCGCATCTGCCCTGGCAGCACGATCGCGCAGACGAGCACGATACCGAACAGCGCCGTGCCGCCGCGATCGGTCGCGCGCTTGGCCGCCAGCGCCGCCCAGGGAAACAACGCGAAGGCGTTGGCGAAGGCGACGAGGCTGGCCGCCTCATGCCCGGCCAGATGCGGCGCGATCTGCTGGATCACCCACAGGGTCGCCGCCACGACCGCGCTGCCGAACCAGAATCGGGCAAGCCCGATGCGGCCGTCGAAATCGGTGAGGAGGCGGACAAGCGACATGGATCAGGCTCCGGCCCTGCTGTTTCGCACGCCGCGGCTTCGGAATGAAGCTTATGGTGAATAGAAGGTTAATGCGGAAAGAGCTTGAACGGGACCGCCCGCGCCGCTAGCTGCGGATGGTCCGGGCGCTTGCGCCGTCGAGCGAGGTTTGCGCCATGACCATCCGTTTCCATCGCGGCGACCTGCCGGCCGGCTACGACGCCGGCGCGAGCGTCGCGATCGACACCGAGACGCTCGGTCTGAACCCGCATCGAGACCGGCTCTGCGTGGTGCAGCTCTCGCGTGGCGACGGCACGGCCGACATCGTCCAGATCGTCAAGGGCGCGCTGCCGCCCGAGAACCTGATCGCGCTCCTGAGCGACCCCGGCGTGCTGAAACTCTTCCATTTCGCCCGGTTCGACGTCGCCGTGCTGCGCCAGGCCTTCGGCGTCGTCACCGGGCCGGTCTACTGCACCAAGATCGCCTCCAAGCTGACGCGCACCTATACCGACCGGCATGGCCTCAAGGATCTGGTGCGCGAACTGCTCGGCATCGAGCTGTCGAAGCAGCAGCAATCCTCGGATTGGGGCGCCGACGTCCTGAGCGAGGCTCAGCTCGCCTACGCCGCTTCCGACGTGCTGCATCTGCACGCGCTGCATGCGCGGCTGGAGGCCTTGCTGGCGCGCGAGGGGCGCACGGATCTGGCGCGGGCCTGCTTCGGGTTCCTGCCGACGCGTGCCGAACTCGACCTCGCCGGCTGGGCCGAGGCCGACATCTTCGCTCATACTTGACAAATTCGAAGTGATCTTGCGTCAGTCTGCCCGGGGCGAGCCGGCGCGCGGCGTCAAGTCCTGCGTCGTCCGACACGAAAAAGCCGTTAGCGACTGCCATTGCGCGGGGCATGACTGTGGCCATCACAACCAATGACTGGTCCGCGCCCCCGACGGCGCGGGCCTCGCACCGGCAGGCCGCGTTCCGCGCGGCGCGCCGGCATACGCTCATGGTGCAGGTTCTGCGCCGTGCGATCCCGATCACGGCTTTCGCCGCGGTCGTCTGGCTCGTCGCGACGCCGTTCCTCGCGCCGTTGCGCGGCTTGCCCAGCGTCACGCTCGGCGCGGTCGGCATTTCCAACGGCAAGGTCAAAATGGAGACGCCGCGCCTGTCCGGCTACCGCAAGGACAACCGGCCCTACGAAGTGACGGCCACCGCCGCCCTGCAGGACATCCGCAACCCCACGAAGGTCGAGCTCGAGACGCTGACCGCGCGCATCCAGATGGAGCGCGAAGGCTGGGTCACAGTGAAATCGAAGACCGGCCTGTTCGACACCCAGCAGGAAAAACTCAGGCTCGTCGACGATGTCGGCATCCGCACCGAGACCGGCTACGACATCCGCATGCGCACGGCCGATATTGATTTCAAGGCCGGCACGGTGGTGTCGAAGGAACCGGTCAAGGTCACGCTCGATACGACGACGATCGACGCCGATTCGCTGGATGTGAAGGACAATGGCGCGCTGATCGTGTTCGAGGGCCGCGTTCGCGCCTATATTCCCAATGCCCCGGCCCGCACCATCGCCGGCCCCGAGCGGGAGGGCAGCGTGCCGGCGCCGGAACTGCTTGCGCCCCGGCCCGTTGAGCCTTCAACTGGCGCGACGGCGCCGTCCGCCGGCGTCAAAAGCTCCGAAACGAGACCCTGACATGGACCGAGCCGCCCCGCATTCCGCCACCAAGGTCGAGACCGCGCTGCGCGGCGGCCTGCTCGTTCTCGTGGGCTTCGTCGCCATCGCCGTCGCACCGGCGACTGCGCAGACCCGCCAGCCCACCGGCGACGCGGCCCTGACCCTGGCTCAGGCGTCGCCCGGCGCGGCTGCGCCGGCGCGGCGTGGGCGCGGCGACGCCAGTTCGCCGCTCGGCGGTTTTGGCGGCGACAGCAAGGAGCCGATCAAGATCGACGCCGACAAGCTTGACGTGCTCGACAAGGAGAACCGCGCCGTCTTCACCGGCAATGTCGTCGCCGTGCAGGGCGAGACCACCGTTCGCTGCTCGACGATGACGGTGTTCTATGAAGGCCGCGGCGGCCAGCAGGGCGGCGCCGGCGCGGCCCGGGCGGCACCTGCGGCCCCCGGCGCGCCCGGCCAGTCGAACGATTCGAGCATCAAGCGCATCGAGTGCAAGGGGCCGGTCACCGTCGTCTCCAAGACGCAGGCCGCGACCTCCGACAATGCCGTGTTCGACCGCGAGAAGAACCAGGTCGTCATGACCGGCAACGTCGCGTTGAACGATGGGCCCAACATCACGCGTGGCGAACGGCTGGTCTACAACACCGTCACCGGCGTCGCCAATGTCGAGAACAACAAGGGCCGCGTGCAGGGTTTCTTCGTGCCCAACTCCGACGAGGCCGCCAAACCCGCGACGCCTGGCGCGCCTGCGCCCGCGCGGCGGACGCCGCCGACGAACTGAGCCGCGTCGTCGCGCCCGCCCCCCGGGCCGCGATCTCCGATCGACCAAACCACAGGCGAAGCCTTTCCCCGTGACCGCGTCCTATACCCAGCCGCCCCGATCCTCGCTCGCCGATGCGCCGACGCCGACCGGGGCTCCCCGTCTCGGCCTGATGCAGCGTATGCGCGGCATCTTCAGCGGCCGCGACGACTCCGAGCGCATCACCGCGGCGTCGATAGGCGGACCTGGCATGCTCGCGGTCGACGGATTGCGCAAGAGCTATGGCGGCCGCATGGTCGTCAGCGAGGCGAGCCTGTTCGTGCGCCAGGGCGAGGCGGTCGGCCTGCTCGGCCCCAACGGAGCAGGCAAGACCACGATCTTCTACATGATCACCGGGCTGGTGCCGGCCGATCTCGGCGTGATCTCGCTCGAGGGCAACGACATCACCACCCTGCCGATGTATCAGCGCGCCCGGCTCGGCATCGGCTATCTGCCGCAGGAGGCCTCGATCTTCAGAGGCCTCTCGGTCGAGGACAATATCCGTGCCGTGCTCGAGGTGGTCGAGCCCAACCGCAAGAGCCGCGAGCGCCAACTCGACACGCTGCTGGAAGAGTTCAACATCGCCCGCCTGCGCAAGGCGCCGGCAATCGCGCTCTCGGGCGGCGAACGGCGGCGCTGCGAGATCGCCCGCGCGCTCGCCGGCAAGCCGTCCTTCATCCTGCTCGACGAGCCTTTCGCCGGCATCGACCCGATCGCGGTCGGCGACATCCAGGCGCTGGTGCGGCAACTGACCGATCGCGGCATCGGTGTGCTGATCACCGACCACAACGTTCGCGAGACTCTCGGCCTCGTCGATCGCGCCTACATCATCCATACGGGACGTGTGCTGACCGAAGGCTCGCCGGCCGAGATCATCGCCAACCCCGATGTGCGGCGCGTCTATCTCGGCGAGGATTTCCGGCTGTAGGTCGCTGCCATTACCGGAGATCGCAGGCTCGCCGCCGCTGCAGCCTTATGCTGCACCGCATTAACTTACCCGATCAAAGCTGGGTCAGGGGCATTGCCGAGCCGCTCTCGCGCCGCTAGGCTCGCTTTCACAGGCAAGAAGCGTGCCGCAATGGCGCGCTGCCATGAAAGGGGTCGCGGGCGCAATGGCGATGATGCCGCGCATGGAGCTGCGTCAGGGCCAGTCCCTGGTGATGACGCCGCAACTGCTGCAGGCGATCAAGCTTCTGCAATTGTCGCATCTCGAACTGCAGAACTTCGTCGAGGGCGAGCTCGAGCGCAATCCGCTGCTCGAACGCGACGACGCCCGCGACGGTCCGCTGCAGGCCAATGACGGTGACGGCCCGCTCGCGGTCGATGCCGCGACCTTCGCCCGCTCGGAGAGCCTGAACAGCCAGGAGGGCATGGAGAACCGGCTCGGCACCGGGCTCGACAACGTCTTCCAGGGCGAGCAGCCCAGCATCGCAAGGCTCGACACGCGCGGCGCCGATTCCCTGCCGATCATCGGTGGCGCCTATGGCGGTTCGGGCGGCTCCTTCGAGGACGGGCCGGACGGGTTCGAGAGCGGTTTGATGGCGCAGGCCTCGCTGCACGATCATCTCGGCGCGCAGCTCGACATGGCGGTGACCGATCCGGGCGACCGCATCATCGGCCGCCACCTGATCGACGCCGTCGACGATTCCGGCTATCTCGGCGAGCCGATCGCCGACATCGCCGAGCGGCTCGGCATCGGGCTCGCGCGGGTCGAGGCGGTGCTCACCATCGTCCAGGGCTTCGAGCCGTCCGGCGTCGCGGCTCGCGATGTCTGCGAATGCCTCTCGATCCAGCTCCGCGACCGCAACCGCTTCGACCCGGCGATGCAATGTCTCGTCGCCAATCTTCCGCTGGTCGCCAAGCGCGATTTCGCGGCGCTGAAGCGCATTTGCGGCGTCGACGATGAGGATATCGCCGATATGGTCGCCGAGATTCGGCGGCTCGACCCCAAGCCCGGCCGCGGCTTCGGCGGCTCGAACGCCGAGACGGTGGTCCCCGACGTCTTCATCCGCGCAGCGCCCGACGGCTCCTGGCTGGTCGACCTCAACCCCGACACCCTGCCGCGCGTGCTGGTCAACCAGACCTATCACGCCCGCGTCTCGAAGGCGGCGCTCAAGGACGAGGAGCGCGCCTTCATCGCCGAATGCCTGCAGACCGCCAACTGGCTGACACGCTCTCTGGAGCAGCGCGCCCGCACCATCCTCAAGGTCGCGAGCGAGATCGTGCGCCAGCAGGACGGGTTCTTCGCCCATGGCGTCGAGCATCTGCGCCCGCTCAACCTGAAGACCGTGGCCGATGCGATCGGCATGCATGAATCGACCGTCTCGCGCGTGACCTCGAACAAATACCTGACCTGCTCGCGCGGCGTCTTCGAGATGAAGTATTTTTTCTCCGCCGCCATCGCCGCCACCGGCTATGGCGAGGCCCATTCGGCCGAGGCGGTGCGCTTCCGCATCAGGCAGATGATCGACGAGGAGGCGCCGGGCGAGGTGCTCTCCGACGACGCGATCGTCGCCAGACTGAAGGACGGCGGCATCGACATCGCCCGGCGAACCGTCGCCAAATACCGTGAATCGCTGAGGATTCCGTCCTCGATGGAGCGCCGCCGCGAGAAGGTCGCGATGGCGCTCGGCGGCCGCTGAGCGCGGGTCTTCGGGGAGCTGCCCTAGAGATTGCGCCTGTGGCGCAACACGATGATGAAGAAAACGCCGCCGATCGCGGCGGTCATCACGCCGAGCGGCAACTCCTTGGGTGCGAGCAGGAAGCGCGCTCCTGCATCGACCCAGACCGCGAAGATCGCGCCCATCGCTGCCGCCACGGGCAGGCTGCGCCGCAGTTCGGCCCCGGCCAGCCAGCGGGCGCAATGGGGAATGATCAGGCCGATGAAGCCGACCGCGCCCGAAGCCGAGACGAAGACCCCGGCCATGAGCGCTGTCACCACGAACATCTCCGCCCTGAGCCGCCTGACGTCGATGCCGAGCGTATGCGCGCCCTCGTCGCCGAGCGAGAGCGCATCGAGCGCCCGCGCCCGGTGCATGATCCAGACCGCGCCGAGGACGAGCGCGACGATGGAACTCGGCAGCAGATGCCAGCGCGCGTTGCCGAAGGAGCCCAGCATCCAGAACAGGGCTGCTTCCGCGCCGCGGTCATGCGCGTTGTGGATCAGGAGATTGGTCGCCGCCATCATCACGAAATGCACTGCGACGCCGGTCAGCACCAGTCGATCGGCGCCAAAGCCGCCGCTCTCGCGCGCCAGGACGAAGACGAGCCCCATGCAGAGGAGCGCCCCGGCGAAGGCGGCCAGCGGCAGGGTCGCCACTCCGAGGAACGAGCCGGTATAGAGAATGACGGTCACGGCGCCGACGGATGCGCCGGAGGACACGCCGAAGAGATAGGGGTCGGCCAGCGGGTTGCGGGTGACGCCTTGCAGCACGCAGCCGACGAGCCCGAGCCCGGCCCCGACGACCGCTCCCAGAATCGCCCTCGGAATGCGCAACTCCAGCACGATGTGCTGCTGTCCGAGCGTCCAGGTTCTCGCCGAGCCGACGGGCGAAACCGCCTCGGTGACAATGGCGAGCACGGTGCCGGCCGGGATCTGGACGGCGCCGACGCCCACCGTCAGCACCGTCGAGAGCAGCGCGGCGAGTCCGAGCAGCCCGGTCAGGGCCGGGCTGATTCTTCGCGCGCGGCCGGCGGCGGCCACGACGGGGACCGACGACATCCGCCTAGTCCCGGAAGAGTTCGGGATGGAACGCACGCGCCAGCTTCTCCAGCGCATCGACGTTGCGCGTCGAGGGAGACCGCTCGGCGTAGGTCAGGAACAGGAAGCGCCGGTTCTTGACCGCGCTGACGTCGCGAAGCGCCGAACTCGTGGTCAGGTAGCGGATGCTGTCCTCGGGCGGGATACGGGGGTTCGAGATGACGATCCACTCCGGATCGCGCGCGATCACGGCGTCCCAACTGACGTTGACGTAGGAATCCTTGATGTCGTCGAAAACATTCTGGCCGCCGGCGAGCTCGAAGAGCAGGCGCGGCATGCCCTCGGCGCCGATCGTGCGCGGCGGGATGTCGGTGTTGCAGCCGCCGCAATACATCACCCGCGGACGCTGCCCGGCTCTGGTCGTTCGCGCAGTTATCGCCGCCACGCGCTTGCGGAAATCCGCGATCAGGGCCTCGGCCTTGGGAACGATATCGAAGATTTGGCCGAGAGCGACGATGTCGGCATACATCGTCTCCATCGAGATCGGCGGGCGCGGGCCGATGCGGATGCAGCTCTCGTAGAGCACATAGCTCTTCACATCGAGATCGGCGAGCTTCTTCGGCGTCACGTCAGCCTCGCTGAAGCCGTACTGCCAGCCGGCGAAATAGAAGTCCGCGTTCTGTCCGAGCACGGCCTCCATCGAAGGATAGCGGTCGGCGAACTGCTTGAGGCGGGCGACGGTTTCGGGCTGGGCGACGATCTGATGCTCGCCGCCGGCGATCCCGGCGACGCCGACGAAGCGCTCGATCAGCCCCATGTCGATCACGGTCTGGACCATGTTGAAATCGTTGACCACCGGCCGCTTGGGCGCCGAACTAAACCGGACCTTGTCGAAGCAGGACTGGATCTCGACGGGAAAGGCCTTGGCCGGTGCGGCGCTGAGCGCCGCCAGCAGGGCTGCGACCAGCAATCTGGCGGACATCATCGGATTCCTTGCGATCTGGAGACAGGGTGGAAACTCAGGCGGACATGGCCGCTGCGCGGGTCTCGGTCGCGGTCGACGAGCACGTCGTAGACCGAGCCGATCAGCCCAGGCTCGAGCACCTCGTCGGGCGTGCCGACGGCTCGGACGCGGCCCTGGTCGAGCAGACAGAGCCGATCGCACCACCGCGCCGCGAGGTTGAGGTCGTGCAGCGTCGCGATCACGCTGACGCCGAGCCCGCGCGCCGCGTCGAGCAGATCGAGTTGGTGCCGGATGTCGAGATGGTTGGTCGGTTCGTCGAGGATCAGCAGCGCGGGGGACTGCGCCAGAGCCCGGGCGAACAGCACGCGCTGTTTTTCGCCGCCCGACAGCGGCGCGAAGGCGCGCTCGCTCCAGTCGAGGAGACCGACCGCCGCGAGCGCGTCGGCGATGGCGGCGCGGTCGACCTCGGTCGCCGCGCCCCAGGCGCTGCGATGCGGCATTCGCCCGAGCGCGACGACCTCGGCGACCGACAGGCCGAGCCCCGGCTCCGAGTGCTGGGCGAGAACTGCGACGGTGCGGGCCCGCTGTGCGGCAGGCGTGGCGGAGAGCGGCTGGCCGTCGAGGTGAACCTCTCCCCGCGTCGGCTTATGCCAGGCGTAGAGACAGCGCAGCAAGGTCGATTTGCCGCTGCCGTTGGGACCGATGATGCCGAGCCGCTCGCCCGGCGCCAGGCGCAGATCGACGCCCCGAAGGATGTCGTGCTCCGCTATGGACAGATGCAGGCCGGCGGCTTCGAGATGCGGCGCGCAGTCGCTGGCGCGTCTCGTCCGCGCGTCGGCCTGACGCTGGTCGGCATGGGGGGCGGTCGCTGACACGGACTAGCGTCCGGATAGCGCAGCGATCAGCCTCTGTCGAAATCGGATTGGTCGCGCCTGGGCGCGCTCGCTGAAACCGGTCATGCGTCCTCCCACTCCGTCCCACCGACGGATTCGGTCAAGCAGCGCTGGCCGGTCTCCTGACTTGCGGGTCGGTGCTCGAGGCGCCCTTCCCGACCCGTGATCGGATCAGTGGATGTGCGCCTGTCGCTCGCCGCTTACAGTTGCGGGGGCAGTTGCGGAATGGGCCGATATGGCCTTCACCGGATTCCCGTTTCACCCCGGACGATCCGGGGCACCAACGTCCGCATGTCATTGCATGCCGATCATGGCCCGGCAAGGGGTCGCCGGTTGCGAGATTGACGTTACGGCGGCGGCCGGCTTATCGCGCCGCCGCCCCGGACCGCGCATTGACAACGCTGACTCGCCATCCTTACCTCCTCTGGGTGGCCGAAGGCTGGCCATGCGCGCAAGAAAGGGGAATCACTCCATGAGCTTGCGAATTTCCGGCAAGAATCTCGATGTCGGCGAGGCCCTGCGCGGCCAGGCCGAGGCCCGTGTGGCGGCCGCGCTGAGCAAATATTACGAGGGTGGATATCAGGGCCACGTCACTGTCGGCAAAGACGGCACCGGCTTCAAGACCGACGGCGTCCTGCATCTGTCATCGGGCATCACGCTGGAAGCGTCGGGCACCGCGCACGACGCCTATGCCAGCCTCGACAAGATGGCCGAGCGCATCGAGAAGCGGCTGCGGCGCTACAAGCGCCGGCTCAAGGATCGCTCCGCATCACAGAATGGTCGTGATGCCGGGGTCGAAATCCCCAGCTATGTGATCGCCGCTCCGGATGACGATATCGAGGAAATCGAGCGCGAAACGGACGGCGACAATCCGGTGATCGTCGCCGAATCGACCAAATCCTTTCGGGAACTGACGGTTGTCGACGCGGTCGCCGAACTCGACCTGACCGGCGCCCCCGTCGTCATCTTCCGCCATGCTGGCCATGGCCGGATGAACGTCGTATACCGGCGCCGCGACGGCAACATCGGATGGATCGATCCGCCTGCGTCGCTCTCTTAGGGCCGGGCGGGAAACCACGGCTGTCACTTTGCTCCATGCCTCGCGGCCAAAAGGCCGGCATGGGACATGCATGGACTGGCGCATGACGCTGACCGACCTCCTGACTCCCGCCGCGGTGGTTTCGCCGCTGCGGGCCAATGGCAAGAAGCAGGCGCTGCAGGAACTGTCGCAGCACGCCGCCCGCGTCACCGGCCTGTCCGAGCGCGACCTTTTCGAGGCGCTGCTCCAGCGAGAACGTCTCGGCTCGACCGGGATCGGCGACGGCATCGCGATCCCTCATGGCCGCATGCCGGGCATCGACCGGCTGGTCGGGCTGTTCGCGCGAGCGGAGCGGCCGATCGAGTTCGACGCGCTTGACGGCCAACCGGTCGACATCATCTTCGTGCTGATCGCGCCCGAGGGTGCAGGCGCCGACCATCTCAAGGCGCTCGCCCGCGTCGCCCGGGTGCTGCGCAACCAGGCCGTGCTGGAGCAGGTCCGCCACGCGCGCGATCCGGCCGCGATCTACGCGATCCTGGCGGAATCGGCTGCGAAGGCCGCCTAAGGTCGATCGACGCCGCTCATGGCCCGGCCGCGCGTCTGGCTCCTCGATGACTCAACGCTGGCGTCGCCAGATTCCGACGCGGCCAGAGCGCGCCTGGTCTTCGGCCGCCAAGAGGTTCGCCGGAGCATCGGGCGTGGCGCGCGCGCCGCCTGCGGCGATGATGATTTCGGACAGGTTTTCGCCATCGATCTGGCAGCGCTGCACGTCCGCAGCCGGGGCTTGCGCGCAGACGATCTCGCGGCGGCGCAGGAAACGGGCAAGCTGCCTTGCCGGCGTTCCGCCTTCGCTGACGACGCCCTCCAGCCGCAAGCGAGCGCCGGCTATCAGCAGCGTCCCGGTGTCGAGAACGTCCGGTACGCCGCGAACGACCTCGCCGACGCCGGCGGCTGGCGGCGGTCCCCCATTGGAGCCGCGCTCCTCGCTCGCCGCCGCCTGGGCGACCCCGGGCGCTCCCCGGCTCGTCTGGCCGGTGGCGGCCGGCGCCTTGCCCTTCGCCAGGACGGGGACGGCCTGATTCAGGAAATCGCGGAAGATCTCGGCCGGCAGGCCGCCGCCCGCGACCTTGCCCATCGCGCTGTTGTCGTCATTGCCGAGCCAGACGCCGACGGTCAGTTCGGGCGTGAAGCCGATGAACCAGGCGTCACGATGGTCCTGCGTCGTGCCGGTCTTGCCGGCGACCGGAGCATGCTGGAGCCTCGCGTTCTTGCCGGTGCCCTCGCGCACCACCGCCTGCAGCAGGTCGAGCATCATGGCGCGGCTCTCGCCGAGGCCGCCTTGTGGGGCGGGCGCGGGGGCGACGTGGGTGAACAGCGCCTTCTGGCCCTCGCTCTGGATCGAGCGGATCGCATGGGGTTCGATCGCCTCGTTGCCGGTCGCCAGCACGGCGTAGGCGCGGGTCATCTCCAGCAGGGTCACCTCGGCCGACCCCAGCGCCAGGCTCGGGACGGCCGGGAGCTCTGATTTGACGCCGAATCGCCTGGCCATCGCGATCACCGCCGGAATGCCGGCCTCGTCGCCGAGTTGCGCCGCCACGGAATTGCTCGACTGGGCGAAAGCGGTGCGCAGCGGCATCCGCCCCCGGAAGCGACCGCTCGCATTCTGCGGCTCCCAATCGCCGATCTGCGTCGGCTCGTCGACCACGGCGCTCTGCGGCGTATAGCCTTTCTGCAGGGCGGCGAGATAGACGAAGAGCTTGAAGGCCGAGCCCGCCTGGCGCCTGGCCTGTGTCGCCCGGTTGAACTGGCTCGCTTCGTAGTCCCGCCCGCCGACCATGGCCTTGATCGCGCCATCGGGCGCGAGCGCCACGAGCGCGACCTGGGAGACGTTCCGGCTCGCTCCCTCGCCGTCGAGGCGACGGGCGATCACGCCCTCGGCGACCCGCTGCAACTCCAGATCGAGCGTCGTGCGCAGCGTCAGGTCGCCGGCGGCGATGCCGATGAGCCGGCGCGTATCGGCTTCGACCATGTCGACGTAATAGTTGGTGCCGGGCGGCGTTTCCGGCGGGATGCGCAGGGTCACCGGCGCGGTGCGGGCCTCGGCCGCCTGCTGCGCCGTGATCGCCCCGTTCTCCAGCATCGCCCGCAGCACCGTTTGGGCCCGTTCCTTGGCGCCACCGAGATTGCGCGTCGGCGCGAGTTGCGAGGGCGCGCGCACGAGCCCGGCCAGCATCGCCGATTCGGCGAGGGAGAGTTCCTTCGTCGGCTTGTCGAAATAGCGCCGCGCCGCCGCATCGACGCCATAGGCGCCGGCGCCGAAATAGGCGGCATTCAGATAGCGCAGCAAAATCTCCTGCTTGTCGATCTGCCGCTCCAGCCAGATCGCCAGGACGGCCTCCTGGATCTTGCGGCGGAGATTCTGGTCTGGAGACAAAAACATCAGACGCGCGAGCTGCTGCGTGATCGTGCTGCCGCCTTCACGTGTGCCGCCGCCCTGCCAGTTGCGCCAGGCGGCGCGGGCGATGCCGCGCGGATCGACGCCGGCATGCTCGTAGAAGCGGCGGTCCTCGATCGCGATGACGGCCGCCTTGAGATGCTCGGGCAGGTCCGCGGCCGAGAGCTTGGCGCCTTTGAAGACGCCTCGCGTGGCGAAATTCCTGCCGTCCTGGGCCTCGATCACCAGGGCGCTCGGCGTCGGCGTGACCACGAGGCCGCCATTCAGCGGCAAGGTGGCGATGCTGTAGGCGATCAGCGCGACGAGGGGCACGATGACGAGGGCGGCCGCGACCGCGACATGGCGAGGGCGGATGCGCCTCATCACGCGCAGGAGCATGGTTCCGGCGAGCGCAGCACCATGGCCTACCCGTTGCCGCAAGGGCGGAAGGCTGGCGCCGAGCCGCGCCCGCCAGGGCTGCGTGCGCCGGGCGACGTCGGCGCCGATCCGCGAACCGGCTGAGGTCGCTGCTGACAATCTCGGACGGATTGACGCGAGAAACCGGGCCGACAGCCGTCGAATCGTTTCGCTGAAGCGGGTTTTGCCGCTCTCCAGCGCTGCGTCTGTCTTGCCGAGTGCGATGACATCGCGTTGAGGACCGGCTTCTCCGGGAAGCCCGTCTGGCTGATCGCCTTTGGTCACGTCGGTCCCACCCAGTCTTGCCGCCTAGCTGAACGTGAGGCGTCCCGAGAGGTTCCCGTCGCCAATGACGATCATGCGACCGCTTGTGCGGTCATGGCGCTGTTTCTCGGCCTCCGGCGGATCGGTCCGGTTCTCGCGGATTTGACCAAACCGAAACATCGGCTATTCGGTCGGGCATGACTTGGCGCTGCCCGTCAAGAGCCGATCCGCCCGCCCTTCGGAGCGCCGCCCATGTCCTATACCCATGTCGATCTTTTCCCGCTCGGCGAGGACACGACGCCCTATCGCAAGATCGGCAGCGAAGGCGTGTCGGTCGAAACGCTCGGCGACCGCGAGGTTCTGACCGTCTCGCGCGAGGCGATCAGGAAGCTCTCCGAGCAGGCCTTCATCGACATCAACCATCTGCTGCGGCCGGGCCATCTCGCCCAGCTCGCGAAGATTCTCGATGACCCGGAGGCGACCGGCAACGACCGATTCGTCGCCTATGATCTGCTCAAGAACGCCAATATCGCCGCCGGCGGCGTACTGCCGATGTGCCAGGACACCGGCACGGCGATCATCATGGGCAAGAAGGGTCGGAAAATCTGGACCGATGGCGACGACGAGGCGGCGCTCGGCGAGGGCGTGGCCGACGCCTATTTCAAACGCAATCTGCGCTATTCGCAGGTCGCTCCGCTCTCGATGTTCGAGGAGAAGAATACGGCGACCAACCTGCCGGCGCAGATCGACATCTACGCCGAGGGCAAGGGCCACAACGAGGACGCCTACAAATTCCTGTTCGTCGCCAAGGGCGGCGGCTCGGCCAACAAGACCTTCCTGTTCCAGGCGACGCCCTCGCTTTTGACGAAGGACCGGATGCTCGCCTTCCTGAAGGAGAAGATCCTGACGCTCGGCACCGCCGCCTGCCCGCCCTACCACCTCGCCATCGTCATCGGCGGCACCTCGGCCGAGCAGAACCTCAAGACGGTCAAGCTCGCCTCGACGAAATATCTCGATGCGCTGCCGACTGAGGGCTCCGAGAGCGGCCACGCCTTCCGCGACATCGCGATGGAGGAGGAGATTCACAAGCTCACGCAGTCGCTCGGCGTCGGCGCGCAGTTCGGCGGCAAGTATTTCTGCCATGACGTTCGCGTCGTCCGCTTGCCGCGCCATGGCGCCTCGCTGCCGATCGGGCTCGGCGTCTCCTGCTCGGCCGACCGCCAGGCCAAGGGCAAGATCACGAAGGACGGCATCTGGCTCGAGGCGCTGGAGACCGATCCGTCGAAATACCTGCCCGATATCGACGAGGACAAGCTCGGCGGCGATATGGTCAGGATCGACCTGAACCGGCCGATGGCCGACGTTCTGGCGACGCTCTCGCAATACCCGGTCAAGACCCGGCTCTCGCTGACCGGCACGATCATCGTCGCGCGCGATTCCGCCCATGCAAAAATCCGCGAGCGGCTGGAGAGCGGGCAGGGCATGCCCGACTACCTCAAGAACCACCCGGTCTATTACGCCGGTCCCGCCAAGACGCCTGACGGCATGGCGTCCGGCTCCTTCGGCCCGACCACGGCGGGGCGGATGGACTCATTCGTCGACCAGTTCCAGTCCTTCGGCGGCTCGATGGTGATGCTCGCCAAGGGCAACCGGTCCGCAGCGGTCCGGGAGGCGTGCAAACGCCATGGCGGCTTCTATCTCGGCTCGATCGGCGGGCCGGCCGCGCGCCTCGCCCAGGACTGCATCCGCAAGGTCGAGGTGCTGGAATATCCCGAGCTCGGCATGGAGGCGGTCTGGCGCATCGAGGTCGAGGATTTCCCGGCCTTCATCGTGATCGACGACAAGGGCAACGATTTCTTCAAGGAGTTGAATCTCGGATGAGGCGCCTTTGCCTTGCGGCGGCAGCTTTCGCGGCGCTGACCTGGACTGGCTCCGCCATGGCGCAGGGCCGGACGAACGCGCCCGCGACCTGCCCGCGCGACCTGCTCCAGAACGAGGCGGGTCTTCGCCAGCAGCAGACGAGGCTGATGGCGGTCGCCACTGCCGACCAGCCGACGCAGTGCCGCGCCTGGCGCGAATACGTCGGCTATCTGCAGAAGGCGCGCTCCGTCTTCGCCACCTGCCAGAGTGGCCGCGAGCGCGAGCAGAATGTCGCCCTGATGGATTCCGATCTCGCCGATTATCGCGTGTTGCTGGCCGATCGCTGCAAGCGTTGACGGTCTCCGGCTGACACCACGAACGAGAGGCATGACATGACCAACCAGCCCGAATCGCCGCTCGGCATCGCCGTCGTTCCGGTGACGCCGTTCCAGCAGAACTGTTCGATCGTCTGGTGCACGCGCACCATGCAGGCGGCGATCGTCGATCCCGGCGGCGACGCGCCCCATATCCGGCGAGCGCTCGACGAGCTGTCGGTCGAGCCGACGGCGATCTGGCTGACGCACGGCCATATCGACCATGCCGGCGCCGCCGCCGATCTGGCCGAGGCGCTGTCGATCCCGGTGATCGGCCCGCACGAGGCCGACAGATTCTTGCTCGACGAGTTGCCGGCGTCGGGCCTGCGCTTCGAGATGCGCGACATTCGGGCCGTGACCCCGACGCGCTGGCTCAACGAGGGCGATCAGGTCGAGGTCGGCGACATCGCCTTTTCGGTGCAGCATGTGCCCGGCCATACGCCGGGCCACGTCACCTTCTTCCAAAGCGATCTGCGTTTCCTGCTGGCGGGCGACACCGTCTTCGCCGGCTCGATCGGCCGCACCGATTTTCCCTATGGCAGCCACGACACGCTGATCGCCGGGATCAGGGACAAGCTGCTGCCGCTCGGCGACGACGTCCAGTTCCTGCCCGGCCACGGGCCGGCGAGCACGCTCGGCGAGGAGCGCCGCAGCAATCCGTTCCTGCAGGATTGAAACGAAAAGACCCGCAGCGGATATCCGCCACGGGCCCTGGAAGAACCAACGGCCATGTCCTGAACGGGCGCGCGTACATCCGGCGTCACACGTTCGGCTCATGGCCGTCTTCAACGGCGCTGGAGGACAGTGGAACGCCCTCGACATCGCCGTGACCCTCATATGGGCGGTGATTGCGGCGCTTTCAAGGGCGGCGCGTCAGGCTTGCTCCGGCCGCCATTCGTAACGGATATCCGGCTCGCCTTCCTCATTGCGCGAGCCGTCATTCATATCGACGACCCGGAAGCCACGCGCCTCGTAGAAGGCGCGGGCCCGGAGGTTGCGCTGGAAGGTAAACAGCACGAGGCGCTGCGAACTCAGTTCCTTTGCCATGACGAGGAGCCGCGAGCCGACGCCGCGGCGATACTGGCCCGGCGCGAGGTAAAGCTGATCGAGATCGTCGCCATCCAGCGTCATGAAGCCGAGGATGCGTCCGTCCTCCCGCGCCAGCCAGGTCGTGCCGCGCGCCAGCAGGTCCGTCGCGATCCAGCGGCGGACTTCGTCGTCGCCATGGACGCGGCGCAGAAAGGGCAGGGCATCGGCGCGTGAGGCGAGATAGAGTTCGGCGATCCCGGCGGCATCGGCCGCCGATGCACGCTCGAGCGCGATCGTCTCGCTGGTTTGCATCCCGCCCCGCACCGAGCTTCAGCCGTGGAGAACGTCGCCCAGAAAATCGCTCTTGCCGATCTGGATGCCGTTCTCGCGCAAAATCGCGTAGGCGGTCGCGGCGTGGAAATAGAAGTTCGGCACGGCAAAGCGCGTCAGATACTTTTCGCCCGGCATCGTCATGGTGGCCGACGGGCCGCGCGGGAAGGTCACGTCCCGGGCGAGGCCGGCGTCCAGCGCCGCCGCATCGACGCTCGCCACGAAGGCCAGCGTCCTGGCGATGCGCGCCTTCAGCTCGTCGAAGCTCTTCTCCTCGTCGGGCATCTTCGGGTTCTCGCCGCCGCCGACGCGCGCGGCCGCGTTCTTGGCGAAGTCGCAGGCGAGTTGGATCTGGCGGGTGAGGGGCAGCATGTCGGGCGCGATCCGCGCCGACAGCAGTACCTCCGGCGCGATTTTCCGGGCGGTTGCCTGTTCGACTGTCTTGTCGAGGATGGCGTCAAGCGCGGTCAGCGTCTGGACGAAGCCGGCCAGCGCGGCCGAATGTGCGGAGAGAGGCATCGATGATCATCCCGGAAACGAAAACGGGCCCGGTCGGGCCCGCTTCGCGGATATAGTCGCTGCTGCCTGATTTACAGGGGCGGCGAGAACTCAATCCTTGGCCCGTTCGACATAGGCCCCTGTCTCGGTCATCACCACGATGCGCACGCCGGGCCCGATATGCGGCGGCACCGAGGTGCGCACGCCGTTGACCAGGATCGCCGGCTTGTAGGAGGACGAGGCCGTCTGGCCCTTGGTCACCGGCTCGGTCTCGGCGACCTCGACCGTGACGCGCTGCGGCAGTTCGATCGCAACCGCCTTGTCCTCGAACACCGAGAGCGTCACCTTCATGCCCTCCTGCAGATAGGGCGCCATGTCGCCGACGACGTCGCCGTCGACATTGATCTGGTCAAAGGTCTCGGGGTTCATGAAGACGTATTGCTCGCCGTCCTGGTAGAGATAGGTGAAGTCGCGGTCCTCGACATAGGCGCGCTCGACCTGCTCGGTCGTCTTGTAGCGCTGCGTCATCTTCACGCCGTCGGAGATGCGGCGCATGTCGATCTGCGTCGTCGGCGTGCCCTTGCCGGGAAAGAAGCTCTCGGCCGAGAGCACCGAGCAGAGATGCCCGTCGAGCTCGAGCACATTGCCCTTGCGGACGGAGGAGGCGATGACCTTGACCACGTGAAGCTTCCTTGGCTTGGTGCGCGATCAGACCGCGCGTTATGCGAATTCGTTGCCGCGCAACTACCGCATTCGCGCGCGAAACGGAAGCTGGCAGACATCCGGACCCGGGACACGATGAATGAGGCTGGCCCGCCGTTCTGGCGGCAAGACATCCATGCCGACCGGCGGCCGGCGCTTCTGGCGCGGGGGCGGATCAAGTCGGCCTTGCGGCGCTGGTTCGAGGCGCGCGATTTCGTCGAGGTCGAGGCCGCGATCCTGCAGGTCTCGCCCGGCAACGAGACGCATCTGCACGGCTTCGCGACGACGCTGATCGACGACGCCGGCGAAAGCCATCCCTACTATCTGCACACCTCCCCGGAATTCGCCGCCAAGAAGCTGCTCGCGGCCGGCGAGCCGCGCATATTCGATTTCGCCCGCGTCTTCCGCAACCGCGAGCGCACGGCGCTGCATCATCCCGAATTCACGATGCTAGAATGGTATCGCGCTGGCGAAACCTATGACGCGCTGATGGACGATTGCGCGGCGCTGCTGTCCAAGGCGGCCCGCGCAGCCGGGATAGGCATGCTGCAATGGCGTGGTGTCAGCGCCGACCCGTTCGCGCAGCCCGAGCGCCTGACGCTGCAGCACGTCTTTCTCCGCCACGCCGGCATCGACCTGCTACGCACCGTCGCGGCCGACGGCTATCTCGACCGGCCGGCGCTCGCCGCCGACGCCGAACAGGCGGGGATCAGGGTCGCCGCCGACGACACCTGGTCGGACATCTTCAGCCGCATCCTCTCGGAGCGCGTCGAGCCGCATCTCGGCCGGGGCCGGGCGACGATCCTGTGCGAATACCCGATCTCGGAGGCCGCTTTGGCCCGGCCGAAACCCGGCGATCCGCGCGTCGCCGAACGCTTCGAGCTCTATGCCTGCGGCGTCGAACTCGCCAACGCCTTCGGCGAGCTGACCGACCCGGCCGAGCAGGGCCGTCGCTTCGAGGCCGACATGGACGAGAAGGCGCGCATCTATGGCGAGCGCTATCCGATCGACGAGGATTTCCTGGCCGCGCTGGCGCAGATGCCGGCTGCCAGCGGCATCGCGCTCGGTTTCGACAGGCTCGTCATGCTCTGCACCCATGCGCGCCGGATCGAGGACGTGCTCTGGACGCCGGTCGCGCAACCGGGCAGGGGAGGGCGATGACGATCCACAGCCCGCTCCGCAGCATCGACGCGCTGATCGCGCAGGGTCTCGTCGCGCCCGCGCGACGCGACGCCTTGCAAGAGGTCGCGTCGCGCTACGCCGTCTCGGTGACGCCGGCTATGGCGGCGCTGATCGATACGAGCGACGTCGCCGACCCCATCGCGCGCCAGTTCATTCCCGACGCCGCCGAACTGGTGACGCTGCCGCAGGAGCTGGCAGACCCGATCGGCGACGCCGCCCATTCGCCGGTCGAGGGCGTGGTGCATCGCTACCCGGATCGGGCGCTGCTGAAGCTCGTCCATGCCTGCCCGGTCTATTGCCGCTTCTGCTTCCGCCGCGAGATGGTCGGACCCGGCGGTGACGCGCTGACGGGCGAAAAGCTCGACGCGGCGCTGGCCCATCTCGCCTCTCAGGCCTCGATCTGGGAGGTCATCATGACCGGCGGCGATCCGTTGATCCTGTCGGGCCGCCGCATCCGCGAGGTGGCGCGGCGGCTGGCGGCGATCCCGCATATCAAGGTGGCGCGCTGGCATACGCGTGTGCCGATAGTGCAGCCCGAGCGCGTCAGCGCGGACTATGCGCGGGCCCTGCGGGTGCCGGGCAAGGCGAGCTACATCGCGATCCACGCCAACCATCCGCGCGAGTTCACGGCGCAGGCCTGCGCCGCGCTGGCCCGACTGGCGGATGCCGGCCATGTCCTGATCAGCCAGAGCGTGCTGCTCAAAGGCGTCAACGCCGATGTGGAGACGCTCAGCGCACTGATGCGCGCCTTCGTCGGGAACCGGGTCAAGCCCTATTACCTGCACCATCCCGATCTCGCGCCGGGCACATCGCATTTCCGGCTTTCGCTGGCGGAAGGGCAGGCGCTGGTCAAAGTCCTGCGCGGCCATCTGTCGGGGCTGTGCCAGCCGACCTATATCCTCGACATTCCGGGTGGAGCGGGAAAGGCGCCGGTTGCGGCGTCCTTCCTATCGGCTTGTGAAACGCCCGGCGCCGAGGCGCTTGTTGAAGACCGCCACGGCGCGCGCCACGCCTATCCGCCGGGCTGACGCCGCAGGAAATCACGGAAGGATCGAGCCATGCAAGACAAGATGCCGATCGCGATCGTCTCCGACATCGTCTGCCCCTGGTGCTTCATCGGCAAGGCGCGGCTCGAGGCGGCGCTGAGCAAGCACGGCCTGACCGACCGTGTCGCCATCACCTGGCTGCCCTATGAACTGAACCCCGACATGCCGGCTGAGGGCATGGACCGCACCGCCTATCTCGACGCCAAATTCGGACCCGGCAAACGCAAGGAGATCGAGCTCAGGCTGTCGGAGGCGGCGCTCGAAAGCGGCGTCACCTTCAACTGGGCCAAGGTCACCAAGAGCGTCAACACGCGCATGGCGCATATGCTGGTCGCGGCCGCCTCGACCGTGCAGCGCGGCGGCGAGATGAAGGCCGCCCTGTTCAAGGCCTATTTTCAGGACGGCCGCGACATCGGCGATCTCGAGACGCTGGTCGACATCGCGGTCGAGCAGGGCTTCGAGGAGACCGCCGCGCGCGACGAACTCGCCAATGACGAACTGCGCGAGACCGTGATCGGGCTCGAGGAGCACGCTCGCAAGGTCGGCGTCACCGGCGTGCCCTTCTTCATCGTCAACGGCAAGCTCGCGGTCTCCGGCGCGCAAACGGCCGATGTCTGGGCGGATGTGTTCCGGCAGGTGCTGAGCGACGCGGCCTGACGACACGAGCCATGGCGACCATCCGCTATCTCAGCCATCCGCAGGTGGCGATCGATCCGGCCGTGCCAGTGCCGGATTGGGGGCTGTCAGCCCTTGGCCATACCCGCGCCGAGGCCTTCGCCGCTGCGCCGCTGCTCGGCGCCACGCGGAAGATCATCTCGTCGGCCGAGCGCAAGGCTGTCGAGACCGCCCAATGCGTCGCCGATCGGCTGAAACTTCCCGTTACGATCTGTGCGGCGATGCACGAGAACGACCGCTCCGCCACCGGCTACCTGCCGCCACCCGAATTCGAGGCGATGGCGGACGCATTCTTCGCCCGGCCGCAGGAGAGCGTTTGCAGCTGGGAGCGGGCGATCGACGCGCAGGCGCGCATCCTGCGCGAGGTCGAGGCGGCGCTGGCCGATCCTTGCGCGGGCGACATCCTGTTCGTCGGCCATGGCGGCGTCGGCACGCTGCTGCTTTGCCATTTGCTCGGACGGCCGATCGCGCGCATCCGCGATCAGCCCGCCGGCGGCGGCAACCTCTTCGCATTCGACGGCGAGGCCCGAATCGTGCTTCACGCCTGGAGGTCGATGGAGGAGGCGGCCGCGGCATGACCCCATCGAAGATCAACGACCTGCGCGACCGCATGATCGTGGCGCTCGACGTTCCGACGATCTGGGACGCCTACCGCATCGTCTCGCAACTCGGCGACGGCGCGAGCTTCTACAAGATCGGCTACCGCCTCGCCTTTGCCGGCGGCCTCGACCTCGCCCGGCAGCTCGTCGACGAGGGCAAGAAGGTCTTTCTCGACCTCAAGCTGCACGACATCGGCAACACGGTGACGCAAGGCGTCGACTCGCTGACCAAGCTCGGCGTCGATTTCCTGACCGTGCACGCCTATCCGCAGACGATGCGCGGCGCGGTCGAGGGCCGGGCCGACGCCGCGCTCAGGCTGCTCGCCGTCACCGCGCTGACCTCCTATGACGATGGCGACCTGCGCGATGCCGGTTACGGCTTGGCGGTGCGCGATCTGGTGCGCCTGCGCGCCGAGCAGGCTCGCACCACCGGCGTCGACGGCATCGTCTGCTCGGCCGCCGAGGCCGGGATCGTGCGCGATGTGATCGGGGCCGACATGGTCATCGTCACGCCCGGCATCCGCCCCGCCGGCGGCGAGGCCGGCGACCAGAAGCGCACCCTGACGCCGGGCGAGGCGATCGCCGCCGGCGTCGACCATCTCGTGGTCGGGCGTCCCATCATCCGCGCATCGGACCCGCGCGCGGCGGCTGCCGCGATCATGGACGAGATCGCGGCGGCCTCGTAGTCTCCCGCTTCCGAATCCGAGAGACGGACATCCGACCATGCCCAAGGGATATGTCGTGGCGCGCGCAAAGGTCACCAACGCGACGCAATGGGCGGCCTATGCCGCCAAGGCCGGTGAGGCGATGAAAATCTATGGCGGCACGCCGATCGTGCGCGGCGGCCAGATGACGGTGGCCGAAGGCGAGGGCCGGGCCCGCAACATCGTCATCGAATTCGCCGATTTCGCCTCGGCCAGGGCCTATGCGGCCTCGCCCGAATATGCCGAGGCGCGCAAGCTGCGCGAGGGCGCGGGCGAGATCGACATCGTCGTCGTCGAGGGAGTCTGAGCCATGGCCAAGGGATACTGGATCGCCCGCGTCGATGTCGAGAACCAGTCGGCCTACGACACCTATCGCTCGCTGAACGCGATCGCCTTCGCCAAATACGGCGGGAAATTCCTGGTCCGCGGCGGCGACTACAAGCTCGCCCGCGGCGAGGGCCGCAAGCACAACGTCGTCATCGAGTTCAAGGACGAGGCGACGGCGCGCGCCTGTTACGCCTCGCCGGAATACCAGGAGGCGGTCAAGCATCTCTCCAATGTCGGGCCGACCGATCTCGTCATCATCGGCGGCTATGACGGCCCGCAGCCGGGGGCGTGATCCTCGCCATCATTACGAGCGCAGCGACGCAATCCACAGCGGCAGCGCTCGACGCTTCCTGAATCGCTTCGTCAATCCGGCCGGGCTGGGCTATTCCCGCTCGATCGCGATCAGCATCTCGCCGGCCGCGACGGTCGCGCCGGCTTTCGCGCCGACCTTGCTGACGATGCCTGTCGCCGGACTTTTCAGCTCCATGAACAGCTTCATCGATTCCAGCACCGCCACGACCTGCCCGGCGGTGACGGTGTCGCCCTCGGCGACGTTGATCTCAACGACCGTGCCCGGCATGGCGGCGCGCAGGCTGTCGCCGGATTCGGCGCTTGCCCCGCGCTCGGCTGCGACGGCGTCGACCGTCAGCGCGATCTCGACGCGACCCTCAAACCCCTTGTGACGCAGGAACAGCCCGGCCTCGTCGCAAACCGCTTCGGCCTGGCCGGCGACGCCGTCGATCGCCACGCGCCAGCCGGCGGGATCGGGCGACAGCGCGATCTCGTGGCTCGTGCCGTCGCCGACGACGCGCAGCGTCGCGCCGTGACTTTCGACCCGCAGCCGCGCCACATGGTCGGCGCAGCGCAGCGTCAGATGGCTCGCGGCCAGCCGTCCTGCCGGGGCGAGTAGCCGGAAGCCGCCGAGGCTCGCCCACGGTCCCGTGGCCCCGGCAGGCGTGCGGTCCGCAAGCCAGATCGCGGCGGCGACGGCGTCGCGCCTCGCGGCGTCGATGGCGGGCGGCCTCCAGCCCTCGGGCCAGGTTTCGGCCAGGAACAGGGTCGTCGCCCGGCCTTCCGCGAAGACCGGCTGGCGTAACGCGTCGGCCAGGAAGGGCCGGTTCGTGCCCGGCCCCAGCACGGTCATGCGCTCCAGTCCCTCGCCGAGCCGGCGCAGCGCCGTCGACCGGTCCGGGCCATGTGCAATCAGCTTGGCCAAAAGCGAATCGTAATGCGGCGAGACCACGCCGCCGGTTTCGACGCCGCTGTCGACGCGCAGGCTCGGAGGTTCTCGCCAGAGAGCGATCGCGCCGGTGTCGGGGCGAAAATCTTCATCGGCGCGCTCCGCCGTCAGACGCGCCTCGATGGCGTGGCCGGTGCAGGTGATCTCGTCCTGGGCCAGCGGCAGCGTCTCGCCGGCAGCGATCCTGATCTGCCATTCGACCAGATCGAGCCTGGTGATCGCTTCGGTGACCGGATGCTCGACCTGCAGCCGCGTGTTCATCTCGAGGAAGAACACGGCCTCGCTCGCCGCATCGACGAGGAACTCGACCGTGCCGAGATTGTCGTAGGAAATCGCGCGGGCGAGCTTGAGCGCATGGTCGTGCAGCGCCGTGCGCGCCGCTTCCGATAGATTTGGCGCGGGCGCCTCCTCCAGCAACTTTTGGTTGGCGCGCTGCACCGAGCAGTCGCGTTCGAAGAGATGCACGACATTGCCGTGCCGGTCGCCCGCGATCTGCACCTCGACATGGCGCGGCCGCGTCACGAATTTCTCGATCAGCAGCCGCCCGTCGCCGAAGGCCGCCTGCGCCTCGCGGCTTGCCGCGACGATCGCGCTGTCGAGCTCCGCCTCGTCCTCGACCTTGCGGATGCCCTTGCCGCCGCCGCCGGCCGAGGCTTTCACCATCACCGGCAGGCCGACGCGCAGCGCCTCGGCGCGCAGCACGTCGGGCGACTGGTCGGCCCCGCCATAGCCCGGCACGCCCGGCACGCCGGCGTCGCGCGCGATCTGCTTGGAGCGGATCTTGTCACCCATCGCGTCGATCGCCGCGCTCGATGGCCCGATGAAGACAATGTTGTGAGCCTCGCATGCGTCGATCAAATCGAGCCGCTCCGACAGGAAGCCGTAGCCCGGATGGATCGCCTGCGCGCCGGTCGACAAGGCCGCTTCGATGATTTTGTCGGCGCGCAGATAGCTGTCGCGGGCCGGCGCGGGGCCGATATGCACTGCCTCGTCGGCGAGGCGCACATGTAGCGCGTCTCGATCGGCGTCGGAGAAAACCGCGACGCTGCGGATGCCAAGCTTGCGGCAGGTCTTGATGATGCGGCAGGCGATTTCGCCGCGATTGGCGATCAGGATGGTGTCGAACATCAGCGAACCTTTGTCATTCCGGGACTTCGCGCAGCGAAGAACCCGGAACCCACGACCGGGTGAGAACGTCACAACGGCATCGGCAAGGGCTCACCCGGTCGTGGGTTCCGGGTTCGGCCCTTTGGGCCGCCCCGGAATGACAAAGGTGGTTTGCAGCCATTGCCATCACATCCTGTAGACCGGTCGCGGCCCCGTATCGCGCGGCTCGCCGGCCGCCAGCGAGAGGCACAGCCCCAGCACGTCGCGGGTCTGGCCGGGCTCGATGATGCCGTCGTCCCAGAGCCGGGCGGTCGCGTAATAGGGGTCGCTCTGCTCCTCGAACTGCGCCCGCGTCTTGCGGTCCAATTCGACGATGGCGGCCTCGTCGCCAGAGCCCTTCAGCGACTGCCGACGCAGTTCGGTGACGACGTTGGCCGCCACCTCCGGGCTCATCGTCGCGATACGGGCATTGGGCCAGGAGAACAGGAAGCGCGGCTGGAAGCCGCGCCCGCACATGCCGTAATTGCCCGCGCCATAGGAGCCGCCGATCAGCACGGTGTATTTCGGCACCCGCGCATTCGAGACCGCGTAGACCAGCTTGGCCGAATGTTTCGCGATGCCGCCGCGCTCGGCCTCGGTGCCGACCATGAAGCCGGTGATGTTCTGCAGGAAAAGCAGCGGGATCTGGCGCTGGTCGCAGAGTTCGATGAAATGCGCGCCCTTCACGGCGGCCTCCGAGAACAGCACGCCGTTATTGGCGAGGATGCCGATGGGGTGGCCGTGGATATGAGCAAAGCCGGTGACCAACGTCGCGCCATAGTCCGGTTTGAAGGCGTTGAAGGCGCTGTCGTCGACGATCCGGGCGATGACTTCGCGCACGTCGTAAGGGCGGCGCAGATCGGTCGGCACGAGATCGACCAGATCGGCCGGATCGAGCTTCGGCGGGCGGGCTGCCGCCGGCGGCGGTTTCAGCACGCCAGCCTCGCCGAGCGAGCCGACGATTTCGCGCAGTTTGGCCAACCCCTCCATCTCGGTCAGGACCATATGGTCGGCGACGCCCGAGACCTGTGTGTGCATCTCCGCCCCGCCGAGCGTCTCGCCGTCGACGATCTCGTTGATCGCCGCCTTCACGATCGGCGGGCCGCCGAGATGGATGCGGCCCGTGCCCTTGACCATGATCACCTCGTCCGACAGCGCCGGGATATAGGCCCCGCCCGCCGTTGCGCCGCCGAAGACGATCGAGAGCTGCGGAATGCCGGCGGCCGACATCCGGCACTGGTTGTAGAAGGAGCCGCCGAAATGGTCGCGGTCGGGGAAGACGCGGTCCTGTTCTGGCAGGAAGGCCCCGCCGCAATCGACCAGATAAAGGCAGGGCAGGCGGTGCTGCTGCGCGATCTCCTGCGCCCTCAGATGCTTGCGCACGGTCTCGGCGAAGAAGGAGCCGCCCTTCACCGTGGCGTCGTTGGCGATCAGCATGCAGGCGCGACCCCGGACGATGCCGATGCCGGTGACGATGCCGGCGCCCGGCACCTCGTTGCCGTAGAGCCCCCAGGCGGCGAGCGCCGACAATTCGAGGAACGGCGTCTGCGGATCGAGCAGCAGGTCGATGCGCTCGCGCACCATGATCTTGCCGCGCTGCTCATGCCGGGCGCGCATTTTTTCGCCCCCGCCGCCGGCAACGAGGGCATGGCGCTCGCGCAGGGTGTCGAGCATCGCGGCGAGCGGGGGCGGGGCGGCGGGGGTGGATGGGGTCGCCTGGCCAGTCTGCGTCATGTCTCGTCCCTGCCCAGCCTGAGTCGTCATTGCGAGGAGGCGCAGCCGACGAAGCAATCCAGGGGGACGTCGGGCGCGACCTCCTGGATTGCTTCGCTGCGCTCGCAATGACGGGTTGAACGTCGCTGCAAATTCACCTACCATCCGTTAGGTAGGCGGATAGGGCTACACAGGTCAAGCGCGGGAGGACACCATGTCGGCAGTCGAGAACCTGCGGGGCGAGGGCCCGCGCCGCTCGCCCTATTTCAGCGAGGAGCACGAGGCGCTGCGCGACCAGGTCCGCCGCTTCGTCGAGACCGAGATCAAGCCACACGCGCTCGCTTGGGAAGAGCAGGGTTTCGTCCCGCGCGAGGTCCTGAAGCGCATGGGCGCGCTCGGCTTCTTCGGCATCCGCTACCCGGCCGAGTATGGCGGCTCGGAAATGGACACGATGGCGACGGTGGTGTTGGCCGAGGAGCTCGGCCGCTCGACCTTCTCAGGGGTCGCCGTGACCGCGTTGGTGCATACCGACATGGCCTCGGTCCACATCGCCAATGCCGGAAGCCAGGCCCAGCGCGACAAGCACATGCCCGGCATCATCGCCGGCGAGACGATCGTCGCGGTCGCGGTCACGGAGCCCGACGCCGGCTCGGACGTGAAGGGAATTCGCACCACGGCGCGGCGCGAGGGTGATTCCTACGTGCTGAACGGCGCCAAGATGTTCATCACCAACGGCGTCCATGCCGATCTCTATTGCGTCGCCGCCAAGACCGATCTCTCGGCCAAACCCTCGCAGTCCGTCTCGATCTTCCTGGTCGAGAAGGGCACGCCGGGCTTCCGGGTTTCGCGCGCCCTCGACAAGCATGGCTGGCGCTCGTCCGACACCGCCGAACTCGTCTTCGAGGACTGCCGCATCCCGGCCGAGAACATCCTTGGCCAGGAGGGGCGCGGCTTCTACGCGATCATGAGCAACTTCCAGAACGAGCGCACCGTGATCGGCGCGATGGCGATCGGCGAGGCGCAGGCCGCGATCGACCTCACCCTCGACTACGTCCGCACGCGAAAAGCTTTTGGCGCGCCGCTTTGGGACAAGCAGGCGATCCGCCAGAAGCTCGCCATGCTGGCCTCCAAGGTCGAGGCCGGCCGCCAGTTCGTCTACCACGCGGCCTGGCTCGACGCGCAGGGCTTCGACGCCACGCGCGAGGTTTCGATGGTCAAGGCCTATTGCGGCGAACTGGTCAACGAGGTGATGTATGCCTGCCTGCAGTTCCATGGCGGCATGGGCTTCATGCGCGAGAGCGCGATCGAGCGCATGACCCGCGACGCCCGCGTCCAGTCGATCGGCGGCGGCGCGACCGAGGTCATGCTGGAAGAGGTCGCGAAGCGGCTGTGAGCGCTCCTACCACCTATTTTAGAAGCGCGGCGTCGTCCCGGGCGCAGCGCAGCGGAGACCCGGGATCCATTCCGGAACGCTTCTCGGAGATGTTCCGGAATGGGTCCCGGATCGGCGCAGCTTCGCCGCTTGTCCGGGATGACACGCGGTGATGGTTACGGTCGAAAGAACGACGCGCGAATCTCCCGAATCCGGCTCGCGCCGGGCGATCCTCGACACTGCCGCGCGCCTGCTGCGCTCTGGCGGCTATCACCAGACCACCTTACGCGAGATCGCGGAGGCGGTCGGCATCCGCAAGGCGAGCCTCTACTATCACTTCGCCTCCAAGGAAGAGATCGTCGAGGAGGTCGCCAATGACGGCGTCCGCTTCGTCCACGAGGCGGTCTCGCGCGCCTTGGCGGACACCGAAGGCGCGCCGTCGCGCCGGCGGCTGGAGGCCGCCATCGCCGCCCATCTCACCGCCCTGCACGGCCATGGCGACTACACCAGCGCCAGCATCAAGGCCTTCACCTTCGGCGATGCCCCCGCGCCCGACAGTGTGCGCCAGGTCAGGCGCGCCTATGAGGAGGTCTGGCGCGGGCTGATCGCCGAGATGCAGGCGGCCGGCGTGCTCTCGGCCCGGCGCTCGCCGGAATTGCTGCGCAACTTCCTGCTCGGCGCCCTGAACGGCTCGACCGATTGGTATCGCCAGGGCCGCTTCGACGTCGCCGAACTGGCGCATGAATTCGCCGCGCTGATCGCGCCGCATAACGATGCCGTGAAACCATAGCCGCGCTTCGCCCGTTCATGCTGTGATGCGGTATCAAGTCCCGCGACCCGCGTCGCGACGGAGCCGGCATGGAATCCATCTACTGGTCGATCACCTACGCCTGCCACCGCAAATGCGTGCATTGCTACGAGGACAGGTTCCGGCCCTATGTCCGCAATGCGCTCGGCGACGTCGTCGGCCAGACGATGCAGAACTGGCCGCGCGTGCTCGAGAATCTGCCCGAGGCGATGACCTATCTCGATCTGGAGCAGCCGGTCGCGGGCGGCGGCTGGCAGGAGCGGCGCGGCCGCATCATCCTCTCGGGCGGCGAGGTGCTGATCGATCCGATCCGCGAGCCCGCGCTCTATCCGCTGCTGGAGGCGCTGCGCGTGCGCTATGCCGGGCGCGGCGGCGTCAATGTCGTGGTCCAGACCACGGGCGATCTGCTGACCGAAAAGATCGTCCACGAACTGGTCGAACGCGGCGTCTGGATGGTCTCGGTCGCCGGCATGGACGATTTCCACGTCGGCATGGAGGGCGCCAAGCGCGACCCGCTGCAGGCGCGGTTGATCGAATGGTTCGAGGCCGCCGGCATGCAGCGCTCGGGTCTCCAGCACCAGACCCGCAAATGGCATGAGGAGGACGGGCCGCTGTTCTCCTTCTTCGGCGCGACGCCCGACGCCTGGATCGGAAAGCTCTGGCCGCGCGGACGGGCCTGGAAGAACGGCCTCTCGACCGCGACCATGGCCGATAATTTCTGCAATCGCTGGTCGGGCGGCCTGAACTTCCTGAACCACCGCTATTCCGGCTCGGAGGTCGCGATCGACGCCGCCGGCGACGTCTATCCCTGCTGCATGAAGACGAAGCTGCCGATCGGCAACCTGACCGAGGAGCCGCTCGAGGGCATCCTCGATTCGCTCGTCGGGCATCCGGTCTACGAGGCGATCAATTCCGGCCATCCCGAGCGCATGGGGCTCGCCCATGGCTGGGACCTCGATACCTACATCGCCAAGGCGCAGACCGTGCAGCCCAAGGGCGGCGAATACCGCAACCTGTGCATTGGCTGCGACAAATTCCACGAGGAGGTACTCGGCCCGGTCATCGCCCGCATCCGCGAGCAGCGGCTAGGCGGCGCACGCCGGGTGGCGGCGGAGTGATGCCGCACTCCTTCGTGACAATTGTAGCCCATCATTCTGGACAAGCGGCGCAGCCGCGCAGCTCCGGGATCCATCATAGAGAACCACAGCGCCTTATGATGGATCCCGGCGCTCCGCTTCGCTTCGGCCAGGATGACGACGTTCATCGAGCACAAGGAATCCGTCCATGATCACCCGCCGCGACACGCTTCGCCTCGCCGCCGGAGCCGGCGCAACGAGCCTGATCGGCGCCGCCTTCGCGCAAGCGCGGCCGCTCACGGCCGCCGACTGGCCCGCCATCGCCGAAAAGGCGCGCGGGCAGACCGTCTATTGGAACGCCTGGGCCGGCGACGAGCGCACCAATGCTTTCATCAGTTGGGTCGGCGAGGAGGTGAAGAAGACTTTTGGCGTCACGATCAGTCATGTCCGCCTGCGCGACACCGCTGAGGCCGTCACTCGCGTCATCGCTGAAAAGCAGGCCGGGCGCGAGACCGGCGGCGGCGTCGACCTGATCTGGATCAACGGCCCGAACTTTCTGGCGATGAAGCAGCAGAAGCTGCTCTACGGCCCCTTTACTGACGCGTTGCCGAATTGGGCCTTCGTCGACACCACGAAAAAGCGCTCCAATATCGTCGATTTCACCGTGCCGGTTGACGGGCTGGCCGCGCCCTGGCGGCTGGCGCAGGTGGTCTATGTTTACGACAGTGCCCGCTCGCCGCGCACCGGCCTGCCGAAATCCGTGCCGGAGATGGCGGCATGGGCCAAAGCCAATCCCGGCCGGCTGACCCATCCGACGATCCGCAACTTCCTCGGCTCGACCTTCCTGAAGCAGGCGCTCTACGAACTCGCTCCGAACCCTGAAATCCTCGACCGTGCCGCCGATGACGCGGATTTCGCCGCGGTCACCACGCCGCTCTGGTCCTGGTACGACGAATTGCGGCCGAACCTCTGGCGGCAGGGCCGGGAATTCCCCGAGACCGGCCCGGCCCAGCGCCAGCTTCTGGTCGATGGCGAGATCGACTTCTACATCTCCTTCAACCCGGCCGACGCCGCAACCGGCATCGCCAACCGGCAATTGCCGGAGACCGCGCGCGTCTTCGTGCTGGAGCGCGGCACCATCGGCAACACCTCCTTCGTCGCGATCCCCTACAACGCCGCCCATGCCGAGGGTGCGATGGTGGTCGCCAATTTCCTGTTGGAGCCGGCGACGCAAGCCCGCGCTCAGGACCCGCGCAACATGGGCAATTTCACCGTGCTCGACCTCGACAAGGTCCCCGCCGCCAGCCGCGCGCTGTTCGCGCGGCCGGACGGTATGCCGGCCCTGCCGACCAATGCCGAACTCGGCGCGGTGTTGCCCGAGCCGCATCCGAGCTGGATGACGCGCATCACGACAGAGTGGGAAAAGCGCTATGTCCGGTGACAGCGTCATTGCGAGCGCAGCGGAGCAATCTAGAGCCGCGTACTCGATGTCCCCCTGGATCGCTTCGTCGCTGCGCTCCTCGCGATGACGGAGAGGCCCTTCGCGCTCAGTGTGGTCATTCCGACGCTGAACGCGGCCGCGACCTTGCCGGTTGCCCTTGCCCAGTTCGATGCCGCCAGGGTTGATGGTCTCGTAGCCGACATCATCGTCAGCGACGGCGGCTCGCGCGACGATACGGCCGCGATTGCGGAAACTTCCGGCGCGGTCGTGGCTTTGGGGCCGGCCGGGCGGGGCGCGCAACTGGCGCAGGGAGCTGAAGCGGCGACCGGGCGCTGGCTTCTGTTCCTGCACGCCGACACGATCCTTGGCGACGGCTGGAGCGCCGCGGTGCGCGCTTTTGTCGAGAGCCGTGGCGAAAACCGCGCCGCCGCCTTCGCCTTTGCGCTCGACGACGATGCGCCGGCTGCCCGCCGACTCGAACGCATCGTCGCCTGGCGTTGCCGAAGTTTGGCGCTTCCCTATGGCGATCAGGGGCTGCTGATCTCACAAAAACTTTACGACGAGCTCGGCGGCTACCGGCCCCTGCCATTGATGGAGGATGTCGATCTGGTCCGGCGTATCGGCCGCGCCCGCCTTTGCATGCTCGACATCCCAGCCGTCACCTCGGCCGCGCGCTATCGCCGCGACGGATATCTCCGCCGCTCGCTGCGCAATCTGGCGTGCCTCTCGCTCTGGCATGCCGGGTTGCCGCCGCGGTTGATCGCAAAGTTCTACGGCTGAGCCATGCCGCGCCGCACCCTCGTGATCATGGTCAAGGCCCCGGTGATGGGGCGCGCCAAAACCCGGCTCGCCCGCGAGATCGGCCCGGTCGAGGCGCTGCGCTTCTATCGTGCTTCGACCGCGGCGCTGCTCCGGCGGCTGGCTTTCGATCCGCGCTGGCGCACGGTGCTGGCGGTCGACCCGCCGCTGGCCTGCCGCGCTCCGCACTGGCCACCGATGATCCCGCGCCGGCCGCAGGCGCGCGGCGATCTCGGCGCCCGCATGCTCGACCAGTTCCAGCGATCGCCGCACGGCCCGGCGCTGCTGATCGGATCGGACATTCCCGGCATCCGCGTTAGTCACATTGCAACGGCCTTCGACGCGCTGCGCCGCGCCGACGCAGTCTTCGGCCCGGCGGAGGATGGCGGCTACTGGCTCGTCGGCCTGCCGGCGGGCTTTCGCCCCGCCGGGCTGTTCGACGCGGTGCGCTGGTCAAGCGAGCATGCGCTCGCCGACACGCGCGCCAACCTCGCCGGTCGCGCGGTCGCCCATGTCGCGACGCTGTTCGATGTCGACGACGCGCAGGGCTGGAGGCGCTGGAAACGCCTGCCGGCCCATGGCAAGCCGCTGTGATGCTCCGGCTCGCGCCGCCTCTGACCCTGTTCGTCTTCCTCGCCCCGGTCGCGGTCGGGCTCGCCGGCACGCTCGCGCCGGCCTTCGGCTATCTGCCCGCCATCGGCGCGGAGACGCTGTCGCTCGCGCCCTGGCGCGCGCTGTTTTCCGCGCCGGGCTTTCTGACCTCGCTCAGGCTGACGCTGGTCGTCGGCGTGCTGGCGAGCCTGCTGTCGCTGCTCGGCGCGGTCGCGCTCGTCGCGACGCTCTCGGGCACGCGCTGGTTCGCGCGCGTTCAGGCCGCGCTGACCCCGCTGCTCGCCTCGCCACATGCCGCGCTCGCGCTCGGTCTCGCCTTCGTGCTTGCGCCCTCGGGCTGGATCGTGCGGCTGGTCTCGCCGGAGCTGACCGGCTGGACCCGTCCGCCGGGCGATCTCGTGACGATCCGCGATCCCTACGGCCTGGCGCTGGTCTTCGGCCTGCTGACAAAGGAAATCCCCTATCTCGCCATCGCGCTCGCGGCCGCCCTCGGGCAGGTTCCGGCGGCGCGGCTCGTCGCCTGCGCCCGCTCGATGGGCTATTCCCGCCGGACCGCATGGCTCAAGCTCGTCCTGCCGCGCCTGTGGCCGCAGATCAGGCTGCCCTTCTACGCCGTCATTGCCTATTCGCTCTCGGTGGTCGATCAGGCGCTGGTGCTGGGGCCGGGCAACCCGCCGCCACTCGCCGTGCTGGCGACGCGCTGGTTCTCCGATTACGATCTCGCGCAATATTTGCCGGCTTCTGCCGCCGGCGTCCTGCAACTCGGCCTGGTCGTCGCCGGGATCATGCTTTGTCGGCTGGTCGAGGCCGGGATTGCGCGCGCCGGACGGGCCTGGACCGCGCGCGGCGGGCGCTCCGGCGTCGCCGAATGGCTCCTGCCGCTGCTGGCGGCGCTGGCTGGCGCTGCGCTCGCGGCCGGCCTCCTCGCCTTGCTCGGGCTGGCGCTCTGGTCGCTCGCTGCGAGCTGGCCCTTTTCCAGCGCGCTCCCGCGCATCTGGAGCCTCGCCGCCTGGATGGGCCTGTCCGATCGCCTCCCGAGCGGCCTCGCCACGACCTGCATCATCGCCGCCGCGGCCACCGGGCTCGCGCTGCTGCTCTGCCTCGGCTGCCTGGAGCAGGAGGAGCGGGCCGGCGGCAAGCCGGGCAACGGCGTGCTCTGGCTGCTCTATCTGCCGCTGCTGGTGCCGCAGATCGCCTTCCTGTTCGGGCTGCAGGTCGCGCTGGTCCGGCTGCGGCTCGACGGCACGCTCTGCGCCGTGATCTGGGCCCATCTCGTCTTCGTGCTGCCCTATGTTTTCTTGAGCCTCGCCGATCCGTGGCGCTCGCTCGATCCGCGCTTCGCCCGCGGCGCCGCCAGCCTCGGCGCCTCGCCGGCGCGCATCTTCGCCACGCTCAAGCTGCCGCTGCTGCTGCGGCCCATTCTGGTCGCGGCGGCGGTCGGCGTCGCGGTCAGCATCGGCCAGTATCTGGCCACCGTTTTCGCCGGCGCGGGTCGCGTCACGACGCTCACCACGGAAGCGTTGACGCTGGGCAGCGGGGCGGACCGCGCCACCCTCGGCGTGCTCGGCTTCGTGCAGTCGGCCGTGCCGCTCTTGTGCTACGGGCTGGCCCTGCTCGCGCCGCGACTGATTTTCCGCAATCGGCGAGGCATGACATGAGCGACGAGATCGCCGTCCCGGGCGCGCTTGTCCTGCGCGCGATCACGATCCGGCTCGGCGGGGCTGCGCTTATCGACGGGCTCGATCTCGCCGTCGAACCGGGCGCGGTCGCGACGGTGATGGGTCCGAGCGGTTCCGGCAAATCGAGCCTGCTCGCCTATGTCGCCGGTTTCTTGGACGGTCGCATTTTCAGGGCGTCGGGCGAGGTGCTGGTCGATGGCGAGCCGGTGACCGGGCTGAAGCCCGAGCGCCGCCGCGTCGGGCTGCTGTTCCAGGACGATCTGCTGTTCCCGCATCTTTCGGTCGCCGGCAACCTGCTGTTTGGCGTGCCGGCGGCGGTGACCGGCCGCGAGGCCCGCATGCGACTTGCCGAGGAGGCGCTGGCGGATGCCGATCTCGCCGGCTTCGGCCCGCGCGATCCCGCCACGCTTTCGGGCGGGCAGCGGGCGCGGGTCGCGCTGATGCGGGTGCTGCTGTCGCGGCCGCGCGCGCTGCTGCTCGACGAGCCCTTCTCGAAGCTCGACGCCGAGCTGCGCGAGGCCTTCCGCGCCATGGTCTTTACGCAGGCGCGCCGGCGCGCCTTGCCGGTGCTGATGGTGACGCATGATCCGCAGGACGCGGCGGCCGCCGGGGGCATGGTTGTCCGACTCTGAGCGCGGGGCTGCTCCCGCCTGAACGCATGCGAAATCTTAACCGGACCTTGACGATCGCCGCCGACGATACGGCATGCTCGACACCGGTCTTCGATTCGGCGGTGAATTTCGCGATCCCGTGCGCGAGGCGGCTTTCCAGCAAGGCCGCCTGGGCGAGACCCTGCGTCTTTGCAGCCTGCTTTTCCTGCTCTCGGCCGGGTTGAACACGCTGTTTCTCGTGAGCGACTGGCGCTTTTACGGCACGCCGCATTTCTACGTGGCGGTGCCGGCGCGGCTGGCCGTGGTGGCGATCTCGCTGGTCTGCGCCTGGCTGATCCGCAGGGCCTCGAACTTCCGCCAGGCCGAGCGTGTGACGCTGCTCTGGGAAGCCGCCGTCGCGCTCGGCGTCGCCTTCCTCGTCAGTTCGCGCAGCGATCTCGCGCTCTTTGTCGTGCTTCTGCTGCCGGCGATCTTCTATCTCGTCGCGCCGACCTCGTTTCGCTGCACGCTCGCCGCCGGCATCGGCTGCAGCGTGATGATGCTGCTGGGCTATCTCGGCGCGGGTCCATGGCCGTCGACCCTGCTCGGCCTCGGGCTGATGCTGCTCATGCTCAACACGGCGCTTTGCCTCGTCGTCATCCACGCCAACCGCCTGCGCCGGCTCGAATGGACGGCGACGCAGGCGGAGCGCGAGGCCAAGGAGGCGCTGGACGAGAGTCGCGCTTTGATCGAGCGCGTGTTCATGGCGGTGCCGATCCCGCTCGTCGTCGCCTCGCTCGACGACGGCGCGCTTCTGCGCACCAATGCCGCAGGGCTGGACTATCTCGGCAGCGCCGGCGCGACCGATCTCGGCGGCCGGGCGATGGCCGATTTCTTCGCCCATGCCGATCGGCGCGCCTTCATGACCGAACTCGCGCGCGCCGACAGGGTCGACGCCCTCGAGGCCGCGCTGACCGACGGTCGTGGCCGCCGGCGCGACGTCGTCATCACCGGCACCTCTCTGGCGCTCGCCCAGAGACCGGCGGTGATCGCCGGCATCGTCGACGTCACCGAACGCAAGGCGGCCGAGGCGCGAACGCGCTGGCAAGCGCTGCACGACGCGCTGACCGGCCTGCCCAACCGGCTGCTCTTCCAGGAGCGCCTGCAGCAGGCGCTGAAGGCTCTGCCGGATGGCCGCGTCGTCGGCCTGTTCCTCGTCGATCTCGACGACTTCAAATCGGTCAACGACACGCTCGGCCATGACGCCGGCGACGCGCTGCTGATCGAAGCCGGACGCAGACTTGTCCGCGCGGCCGGGACGGCCGACACCGTTGCGCGGCTGGGCGGCGACGAGTTCGTCGTCCTGTCCGGCGAGGCGCTGACGGTCGCCGGCGCGCAGGACAAGGCGGAGCGCCTGCTTTGCGCCCTGCGCGCGCCCTTCCAGCGCTCCGGCCAGAATGTCTCGACGCGCGCCAGCCTCGGCGTCGCGCTCGCCCCGCTGCATCACGACGATCCCGTCGAGTTGCTCAAGTACGCCGATCTCGCGCTCTACCGGGCCAAGGCGCTGGGCCGCAACATCGCCGTGATCTACGACGAGGGAATGCGGCGCGAGATGAATGCGCGCGTCGCGATCTGCCGCGAGCTTTCCGATGCGGTGGCGCAGAATCGGATCGTGCCGTTCTACCAGCCGCAGATCGCGCTCGCCGGCGGCGCGATCGACGGGTTCGAGGTTCTGGCGCGCTGGAAGCACCCGGAGCGCGGCACCATCCCCGCCAGCGCCTTCCGCCTCGGGATCGAGGACGCCGAGACGGCCGCGCTGATCGACGCGGCGATCCTGCGAGCGGCTCTCGCCGATATGAGCGGCTGGCTCGCGGCCGGCGTCGCGGTTCCCCGCATCTGGGTCAATCTCGCCGCGGACGCCTTCCGCGATCCGCATCTGCCGCGCACGCTGCTGGCCAGGCTCACCGAGGCCGGCGTCGCGCCCGAGCGCTTCGGCGTCGAGGTCACCGAGACGGTGCTGCTGCGGCGCAACGGCGCGGAGGCCGAGCGCGCGCTGCGCGGCCTGCGCGAGCACGGCGTCCGGGTGGCGCTCGACGATTTCGGCACGGGCTACGCCTCGCTGAGCCATCTCAAGCATCTGCCGATCGACGTCATCAAGATCGACCGCAGCTTCGTCGCCCCTGTCGGGGAGGGCGGCCAGGACGCCGCGATCGTGCGCGCCATGCTCGGCCTCGCCGCCGATATGGGGCTCGACGTCATCGCCGAGGGCGTCGAGACCCGCGCGCAGGAGGCGTTTCTGCAGGCGCATGGCTGCCGCTTCGGGCAGGGCTATCGCTACGCCAGACCGGCCGCCGCCAGCCGCGTGCCCTGGCTCGCCGGCCGGGCGAGCCTGATGCCCCGCGAACCCGCCGGCGACGCAGGGCGGGACGGCGTCGCCGCCGCCTGACGCCCGGCCTCTGCCCTGCTAGCCTCGGGCACGGCCGGCGCATCGCCGGCTGCTCTCCCTTTAGAGGATGCTCCGACGCATGCGCGCCTTCTACCATCCCGACCAGTCGCTCCACGACCCGCAGCAATATATGCGCTTCGGTCAGGTCGTCGCGCCCAAGGACCTGCCGGAACGCACCGCGCAACTGCTGGGCGCGCTGGAGCGGCACGGCATCGCGCCCGAGCAGCCGGCGGCGACCGGGCTCGATCCGATCCTCGGCGTCCACAGCGAGGATTTCGTGCGCTTTCTGCAGGAGCTCTGGCCGCGCTGGCTGGAACTGCCCGAGCGCGGCCCCGAAGCCTGGCCCAACACCTTCCCCTACTGGTCGGGCCGCACCAATGAGGCGATGCGCCAGCCTTGCCGGCCGACCGGGATCATGGGCCAGCTCGGCTGGTACTTGGGCGATCTCTCGGTGCCGGTCGGCGAGCATTGCTGGCTCTCGACGCTGCGTTCGGCCGAGACGGCGGTGGCCGGGGCGGATGCGATCCTCGGCGGCGAGCGCGCCGTCTATGCGCTCTGCCGCCCGTCCGGACATCATGCCCGCGCCGACCGCGCCTCGGGCTTCTGCTATCTCAACAACACCGCGATCGCGGCCCAGCGCCTGCGCAGCAAATTCGGCAAGGTCGCGATCCTCGACGTCGACGCCCATCACGGCGACGGCACCCAGCAGATCTTCTATCGTCGCGACGACGTGCTGACGATCTCGGTCCATGCCGATCCGGGCAACTACTACCCGTTCTTCACCGGCTATGCCGACGAGCGCGGCGACGGGCCGGGCGAGGGCTTCAACCTCAACCTGCCGCTGGCGCATGGGGCGGGCGGCGGCGAGATGGCGCTGGCGGTCGACGAGGCGGGGAGGGCGATCACGGGCTTCGGAGCCGAGGCGTTGGTGATCGCGCTCGGCTACGACGCCCACAAGGACGACCCGATCGGCGTGCTGAAGCTGGAGAGCGCCGATTTCGGCACCATCGGAAAGCAGGTGAAGGCGATGGGCCTGCCGACGCTGGTGGTGCAGGAGGGCGGCTACGCGATCGAGGCGATCGGGGGGTGTCTGGATGCGTTTCTGGGCGGGTTCAAGAATTGACCGTGCCGAATGAAGCGCGGGGAACCCCTCTCCTGTAAGGAGAGGGGCAGGGGAGAGGTGACGGCCGCTGGACGAGTGACGCGAAAACCCGAAGGCCGCTGCGGTGAGGCTACGGCCAAGCGTCCAACGGCCGACACCTCACCCAACCCTCTCCTTACAGGAGAGGGCTCCCGCGCCCCTGTCGGTGAGGGCGGGTTTTCAAATCACCGCCTCGATCAAAAACGGCCCTTTCCGCCCGAGCGCCGCCTTGAACAACGCCGTAAACTCCTCCGCCGTCGTCGCCCGCGCCGCCTCGACGCCCATGCCCTTCGCCATCATCACCCAGTCCAGCGCCGGCTCGTCGAGGTTCAGCATCAGCGTGGCGTTGCGGCCGAAATCATTGACGCCGACCGCCTTCATCTCGCCATGCAGGATCGCATAGGTCCGGTTGGCGAAGATCACCGTGACGATATCGAGGTTCTCGCGCGCCTGCGTCCACAGTCCCTGCACCGTATACATGCCCGAGCCGTCGGCCTGCATCCCGATGACCTTTCGGTCGGGGCAGGCCACGGCCGCGCCGACGCAGAGCGGGATGCCCTCGCCGATCGCCCCCCCGGTAAGCTGGATGTAGTCGTGCTGCGGCGCGCGGTGGCACTGCTGGTAGAAGACGCGGCCTGACGAGACCGACTCGTCGCAGACGATGCTGTTCTCCGGCAACAGCGTCGCCACGATGGTGCAGACCTTGTCGGCGTCGAGCGGCCCGGTCGGCAGCGCGCCGGTCTCCTCGCGGGGCTGCGCGATGAAGGCGGGGGCGGCCTTGGTCGCGCCGAGTTCGTCGGCGAGCGCTGCGATCGTGCCCGGCAGGTCGTCGCCGGGCCTGGCCAGCGTCGCGACCTCGCAGCCGTCATGGATCATCCGGCCGGGCTTGCCGGGATAGGCGAAGAAGCCGACCGGAACCTGTGCGCCGATCAGGACGAGATAATCGATGTCCTTGAGCTGCTCCAGCGCCATATCGACGGGATAGAACACTTTCGGGAGCGCGACGCGCCCCAAGCCGCGCTCGATTCGTCCATTTGACCCTTGCCCGAACATCCGCGCGCCGGTGGCCGCGCAGATCCGGGCCGCCATCTCCATCGGCTTTTCCCGCAGCGAAAGACCCGACATCATCAGCGCGGCGCGCGCGCCATGCTTGCGCAAGCCCGCGGCGACCTCGCGGATCGACGACGCCTCGACGGTCTTCAGCGCCGGCACGGGCGTCGGCTTGACGTCGGCCGGCTCGACCGAGCCCCAGGCGCAATCGGCCGGCAGGATCACGGTGGTCACGCCGGGCAGCGAGAGCGAAGCGGCATAGGCCTCGCCGATCGCAGGCCCGACATCGTCGGGCGTCGCGATGCGGCGGACGAAATGCGACATCGGCGCGGCCAGGCTCTCGATGTCGCTGGTCAGCGGCGCGTCGTGGACGAGATGATAGGTCGCGTGGTCGCCGACGACGTTGATCATCGGCGTCCAGGCGCGGCGGGCATTGTGCATATTGGCGAGCGCGTTCGCCATGCCCGGCCCGCAATGCAGCAGCGTCGCCGCCGGCTTGTCGGCCATGCGGGCATAGCCGTCGGCCGCGCCCGTCACCACGCCCTCGAACAGGCCGAGCACGCAGCGCATTTGCGGCTTGCGGTCGAGCGCGGCGACGAAATGCATCTCGGAGGTGCCGGGATTGGCGAAGCAGACGTCGACCCCGTTGGCGAGGAGCGTGTCGCAGAGGCGGTCGGCGCCGTTCATTCGGATGTCCTTGGCGTGAGGGATCAGGCGCGCTGCGCGCAGGCGTCGAAGGGAAAGGATGTTCCCCGCCCTGTCAAACCAGAGAAATTCATCGCCTCCGTTCAGAACGCTGATCGACGCCTTGACGTAATTGCATATGCATTTAACCTGCCTTGGAACGAAGGTTGCATCCGGTTTCGCAATGCTGTGCGATGGCGGAACGCTGCGCACAAAACTGGACATCACTCAGGGGAAAGGTCGCGTCATGACAGGTTTCAAGCGTATCGCAGCTCTGGCCGGCGCAAGCGCCGCCGCGCTCCTTGCCGCCGGCGCGGCCCAGGCGCAGACCAAGGTCAATATCGGCATTTCGGGCTGGACCGGCTTCGCGCCGCTGACGCTCGCCAAGGAGGCCGGCATCTTCGCGAAGAACGGCCTCGACGTGACGATCAAGAAGATCCCGCAGAAGGACCGGCACCTCGCCATCGCATCGGGCGACATCCAGTGCGCCGCGACCACGGTCGAGACCTGGATCGTCTGGGACGCCGCCGGCGTGAAGACCAAGCAGATCTTCCAGCTCGACAAGAGCTACGGCGCCGACGGCATGGTGACGCGCACCGCCACCGGCTCGATCAAGGATCTCAAGGGCAAGACGGTCGCGGCTTCCGCGCCGGGCACCTCGCCCTATTTCGCGCTGGCCTGGTTCCTCAAGGAGAACGGCATGTCGATCAAGGACGTGACCGTGGTCAACATGGAGCCCGGTCCGGCCGCGCAGGCCTTCATCGCCGGCCAGAACGACGCCGCGATGACCTATGAGCCCTATCTCTCCGCCGTGCGCGAAAAGCCCGACGCCGGCAAGATCATCGCCACCACGCTCGACTACCCGATGGTGATGGACACGTTTGGCTGCACCCCGGCCTTTCTCGCCGCCAATGACGCGGCGGCGGCCGCGTTGACCAAGAGCTATTTCGAGGCGCTCGACATGATCGCCAAGGACAAGGACAAGGCCTACGGCATCATGGGCGCCGACTTGAAGCAGTCGGGCGAGGCCTTCGGCAAGTCCGCCGCCTTCCTGAAATGGTCGGACGCTGCCGGCAACAAGGCCTTCTTCTCGGGTGAATGGCAGGCCTTCACCGCCAAGGCGGCCGACCTGCTGCTGGAGATCGGACTGATCAAGAGCAAGCCCGACCTGAAAGCGCTGGTCGAGACGAAGTATGTGGCGGGCGGCGCGAGCTGAGCCTCCTCCCCGTCATGCTCGGCCTTGTGCCGAGCATCCACGTCTTGGGCGTAGCGCTCGACGAGAAAAGACGTGGATGGTCGGGACAAGCCCGACCATGACGATATAAGCGCGGGGAACCCTCTCCCGTAGGGAGGGGCAGGGTGAGGGGTCGGCCGTCTGACACGGGGCCGAGAGCTAACCGCCGCCTCGCTTCGATGATTTCACCCAACTGGTCCATGGGCCGACACCTCACCCCTACCCCTCTCCTTACAGGAGAGGGGATCCCGCGCCCCTCGCGGCAGGCGAGATTGACAGATGAAACCCCTCCAGCCGGTCTCGGCTCCCTCGCGCGTCGCCTATGGCCTGGCCTTCTTCGCGTTGTTCGTGGCGCTGTGGTCGGTCGCGACCTTCGGCGGCTATGTCCAGAAGCTCTTCCTCGCCGATCCGCTGACCATGGTCGCGGAGGGGTACAACCTGCTGTTCAAGTTCGGCTTCGCTTTCGATATCGGCATGACGATCTGGCGCGTCGTCGGCGGTTTCGTGCTGGCGGTGATCGTGGCGCTGCCGCTCGGCATCGCGATGGGGGCCTACAAGCCGATCGAGGCGTTTCTGGAGCCCTTCGTCTCGTTCGCGCGCTACCTGCCGGCCTCGGCCTTCATCCCGCTGCTGATCCTCTGGGCCGGCATCGGCGAGGCGCAGAAGCTGCTGGTGATCTTCATCGGCTCGGTCTTCCAGCTCATCCTGATGATCGCGGTCGCCGTCGGCGGCATCCGGCGCGATCTGGTCGACGCCGCCTATACGCTGGGCGCGACCGACACATCGGTGGTGCGCCGCGTGCTGTTGCCGAACGCCGCCCCCGAGATCGCCGAGATCTTCCGGCTCGTGCTGGGTTGGGCCTGGACTTATGTCATCGTCGCCGAGTTGATCGGCTCGTCGTCCGGCATCGGCCACATGATCACTGACAGCCAGGCGCTGCTCAACACCGGCCAGATCATCTTCGGCATCATCGTCATCGGGCTGATCGGGCTCGTCTCGGATTTCCTGTTCAAGGCGGTCAACCAGCGGCTGTTTCCATGGGCCCAGAAATGAGTTGGGCGCAAAAATGAGCAAGCTTCTGATCGAGGGCGTCGGAAAGGTCTTTCCGGCGCAGCGCGGCGGCCAGCCGACGCGGGCCCTGACTCCGACCACGTTGACCGTCGGCGACAACGACTTCATCACCATCCTCGGCCCCTCCGGCTGCGGAAAATCGACGCTGCTGCGCATCATCGGCGGGCTGGAGACGGCCAGCGAAGGGCGCATCCTGCTCGACGGCGCGCCCGTCAGAGGGCCGGGCGCCGATCGCGGCTTCGTCTTCCAGAGCTACACGCTGTTTCCCTGGCTCAGCGTGGTCGAAAACATCGCGTTTGGCCTGCGCGAGAAGGGCGTGCCCGAGAAGCAGCGGCTGGAGCTGGCGCGCGACTGGGCCGGCCGCGTCGGCCTTGGCGGCTTCATGGACCATTTCCCGAAACAGCTTTCGGGCGGCATGCAGCAGCGCACCGCGATCGCGCGTGCGCTTGCCAACGACCCCAAGATTCTGCTGCTCGACGAGCCCTTCGGCGCGCTCGACAACCAGACCCGCGCGCTGATGCAGGAGATGCTGCTCGGCATCTGGGAGCGCGAGCAGAAGACCGTGCTCTTCGTCACCCACGACATCGAGGAGGCAATCTTCGTCGGCTCGCGCGTCGTGGTGATGAGTGCGCGTCCCGGCCGGATCAAGGCCGACATCAAGGTCGATCTGCCCCATCCGCGCCCCTACACGATCAAGACCTCGCCGGAATTCGTCGCGCTGAAGGAGCGGCTGGTCGAAGAGATCAGGGTCGAGGCCGTGCTGGCGGCCGAGGTGCACTGAGGGGGCGACAGGTTTCGCGCCAAAAAACGCCCTGCGCGGGCTCGCCTCGCCGCCCCGGCGTGGCGCTTGCCAGATCGCGAAAGATCGTCCGACAATAGGGCCGGATCGTAGCGATGCCTCCGCTGGCGTCGAGAGCCGGAGGAGCCGGCCGCGACCGGCGCAGGGAGGACGACGCGCGCGATGCCGAGCCCGCTGCTGACCCTCGGCCAGATTCTGGCCGCGCAGGCGCGCCTGCGGCCGGACGATCGGGCCGTCCGTGATCTCGAACGCGCGATGACCTATGCGCTCTGGAACGCGCGCGCCTGCCGGCTCGCCAATGCGCTGCTCGGCCTTGGGCTGCGCAAGGGGGATCGCGTTGCGGTCCTGGCTTACAATTGCGTTGAATGGGCCGAGATCTATGCCGCCACGGCCAAGGCCGGCCTCGTCGCCGTGCCGGTGAACTTCCGGCTGGTCGCGGCGGAAGTCCGCTTCATCCTGGAGAACGCCGAGGTCTCCGCGCTCATCGTGCAGAGCGATCTCGCCGGCGTGGTTGAGGAGATCGGCTCGGGGCTGCCGCTGGGCTCAGACCGCGTCGTCCATTTCGGGGCCGCGCCTTGTCCCGCCGGCTGGCGCGACTACGAGGCGCTGCTGCTGGTCGCCAGCGACGGCGAGCCGGCCGACGTCGCGGTCGCGCCCGACGACCCCTGGATGCTGATGTACACCTCGGGCACCACCGGCAATCCCAAAGGCGCGATCCGCAGCCATCGCGGCAACGCCATGGTCTCGCTCGTCACCGAGATCGAGCTCTCGATCCGGCGGCAGGACGACGCCCTGCTGGTGATGCCGATGTGCCATGCCAACTCGCTCTATTTCTTCGGCTCCTTCGCCTATGCCGGCGCCGCGACGACGATCTATTCGCGGAAAAGCTTCGATCCCGAGCACGCGCTGCGCACCTTGAACGACGCCGGCATCACCTTCACCTCGCTGGTGCCGACGCATTACATCATGATGCTGTCGCTGCCCGAGGCGGTGCGCGCCGCCAATCCTTGCGAGCGCGTCACGCGGCTGATGATCTCGTCGGCCCCGGCGCGGCCCGACACCAAGCGCGCGATCATGGCGATGTTCCGCAACACCGGCCTGTTCGAGCTCTACGGCTCGACCGAGGCCGGCTGGGTCACGATGCTGCACCCGCACCAGCAGTTCGAGCGCACCGGCTCGGTCGGGCGCGAATGCGTCGGCTCGGGGCCGATTCGCATCCTCGACGAGGCCGGAAACGAGGTTCCCGACGGGCAGCCGGGCGAACTCTATTCGAGCAACCCCTACACCTTCGACGGCTACTGGAAGCTCCCCGAGAAGACGGAAGAGGCCTTTCGCGGCGACTACTGCACGGTCGGCGACATGGCCCGGCGCGATGCCGACGGCTACATCTGGCTGGTCGACCGCAAGAAGAACATGGTCATATCCGGCGGCGAGAACGTCTATCCTTCGGAAGTCGAAGCTGCGGTCGGCGCCCATCCGGCTGTGCAGGATGTTGCGGTGATCGGCCTCCCTGACGAGAAATGGGGCGAGCGCGTCCACGCCGTCGTTGTCCTGAACGAAGGCGGGCAATGCAGCGCGGACGAACTCGCCGCCTGGAGCCGCGAGCGGCTCGCCGGCTACAAGCGCCCGCGCTCTTTCTCATTCCTCGCTGAGAGCGAGATGCCGCGCACCGCGACGGGAAAAATCCTGCACCGCGTCCTGCGCGAGCGACTGGGTCGTGGCGCATGAGCCAATGACGGCGAGCGTCATCGAACAACTTCCGGAGCCTCCCATGTCCGATCCCGTCCTCGACCTCAACAGCGCGCCCGACACCTGCGCCGAGTGGATCGCGCGTTTTCTGCAGGCGCGCGGCGTCGATCGCGTCTTCGGCCTGCAGGGCGGCCATATCCAGCCGATCTGGGACCATCTCGCCCGCCTCGGCATCCGCATCGTCGATGTCCGCCATGAGGGCGCGGCGATCCATATGGCCCATGCCCATGCCGAGCTGACGGGCGCGCTCGGCGTCGCCATGGTCACCGCCGGGCCGGGCGTCACCAACACCGTCACCGGCATGGCCAACGCCTCGCTGGCGCGCGTGCCGCTGCTGCTGATCGGCGGCTGCACCTCGCGGCCGCAGGCCAATATGGGCCCGCTGCAGGACATCCCCCATGTCGATATCCTCAAGCCCGTCTGCCGGCAGGCCCGCACCCTGCGCGTCGCCGATCAGGTCATCCGCGAGTTCGACGAGGCGGTCTCGCGCGCTTTTGGCGATCTCGGCGAGCCAGGCCCGGTCTATCTCGAAATTCCGACCGACGTGCTGCGAACCAGCGTCGCGCCCAACCTGATCCTCGACGAGTGGATGCGCGCTCGCCCCGCGCGCCGCATCGAGCCCGACCCGGCCGCCATCGCGGAGGCCGTCGAGGTTCTCTGGAGCGCCAAGCGCCCGCTGGTCGTCACCGGGCGCGGCGCTCGCGGGGCCGGCCCCGAGATCGCGCGCCTGCTCGACGCCTGCGGCGCGGTCTATCTCGACACGCAGGAGAGCCGTGGCCTCGTCCCGGGCGATCACGCCGGCTTCGTCGGCGCGATGCGTGCGGCCGCGATGACGCAGGCCGACGCGGTCCTCGTCATCGGCCGCAAGCTCGACTACCAGCTCGGCTACGGCTCGCCCGCCGTCTTCCCCGACGCCCGCTTCGTGCGCCTCGCCGATACGGCCGGCGAACTCGTCGACAACCGGCGCGGTTCGCCCGAACTGCTGGCGACTCCGGCGCTGGCGCTGGCCGCGATGGCCGAGGCCGCCGGCAATCGCGCGCCGGCGGTCGATCGCGGCTGGAGCGAGGGCCTGCGCCAGCGCCATCTCGAGCGCTCGGCCCAGCCCGCCGCGCCGCCGACAACGGGCAGCGACGGAAAAATCCACCCCGCCGCGATTTTTGCGGCGATCCGGGAGCTGGCCTCGCCCGACTATATCGGCATCGCCGATGGCGGCGACCTGCTCTCCTTCGCCCGCGTCGGGCTGGAAGCCTCGACCTATATGGACGCCGGGGCTTTCGGCTGTCTCGGCGTCGGCGTGCCTTTCGCGGTCGCGGCCTCGCTCGCCTTCCCAGATCGGCAGGTGATCTCGGTCAATGGCGACGGCGCCTTCGGCCTCAACGCCATGGAGATCGATACCGCCGTCCGCCACGGCGCGACATGCGTCTTCATCGTCTCCAACAACGCCGCCTGGAACATCGAGCGGCTCGACCAGGCGATGAATTATGGCGGCCGCGTCGTCGGCACGACTCTCAGGCATTCGGACTATGCCGGGATGGCGCGCGCGCTCGGAGCCCATGGCGAGCGCGTCGAGCGTCCGGAAGACCTGCCCGCGGCCATCGCCCGCGCCCTTGCCAACGCGCCGGCGCTGGTCGATGTCGTGACCTCGCAGACGGTGGTCTCGTCCGACGCCCGCAAGGGCCTGGGCTTCGTGCCGGACTATCAGGCGCTCACCGCCTGGGACGATTCCGAGCGCAAGCGCCGTGGGCTGGACTGAACGCCGCGGCATGAGACCGGAAAGCCCATGACCGACGACCTTTGGACGCCGCTCCGCCTCAACAGCGGGGCCGTGGCGCAAAACCGCTTCGTCCTCGCACCGATGACGACCGACGCCTCCGACCCCGACGGCATCGTCACGCCCGAGGAACTGGCCTATCTCCGTCGCAGGGCGACAAGCGGCTTCGGAATGGCGCTGAGTTCCTGCGCCTATGTCCATGACGACGGTCGCTCATGGCACGGCATCGGCGCGGCCGTGCGCGAACACGACGCCAGCCTCGCCAGTGTCGCCTACGCTCTCAAGGCCGGCGGCGGGCTCGGCATCCTGCAGATCTACGATGGCGGCCGGATTTCGCGGCCGGCCATGATCGGGGTAGGCCGGATGCGCGCGCCCTCGGCTATCCCCTCGGCGCGGCCGGGAGCCGAGACGCCGCGCGCCATGGACGAGGCCGAGATCGAGGCGCTGATCGCGGCCTTCGGCGCGGCGACGTCGCGCGCCATCGCCGCCGGCTTCGACGGCGTCGAGCTGCATGGCGCGAACCACTACACGCTGCACCAGTTCTCCTCGCCCCGCGCCAACCGGCGCGAGGATGGCTGGGGCGGCGACCGCGACCGCCGCCAGCGCTTTCCGCTCGCGGTCGCCCGCGCGGCGCGCGAGGCGGCCGGGCCGGAGCGCATCGTCGGCTACCGGATCACGCCTTTCGAGCCCGAGACCGATGGCTACAAGCTCGACGACGCGCTGGTGCTGGTCGACCGGCTGGCGCAGGCCGGCATGGACTACATCCATGTCTCGCTCGACAATTTCCGCCTGCAGCAGCCGCAGCGCGAGGACCGCAGCTATATCGTCCCGGCCGCGCCCACCGGCAGCGACGGCAGGAGCCCGATCGCGGCGATCCGCGAAATCGTCGCCGGGCGCTGCGCGGTGATCGCCTGCGGCGGGGTGAAAACGCTGGAGGATGCGCGCGATGCGCTCGCGGCAGGTGGCGACCTGGTCGCGGCGGCCCGCGCGCCGCTGGTCGATCCCGACTGGCTGGCCAGGCTGCGCGATGGAGCGGAGAGCGAAATCCTGGCCGGCCTGCCGCAGGACCAGGACGCCATCGCCGAACGCTGCGCCATCCCGCCGCGCATGGTCGACTATCTGCTCGGCCGGCCGGGCTGGATTCCGCGCGCCGTGGCGTGAGGCCTACGATTGCTGCAGCTTGCCTTAAGTTGTTGAAACTGTTGGGGCTCCGGCTCGTGCAGTCTGCGCTCTCGCAATTAGCGTTTCGAAGTCTTGCTGCGAAATGACGACGACGGTCTCATGACCACGATTGAGGACCGTTTGCGGCCCCTCAGTCCGTGCCCGGCGAATGACTTCACTGAGCTTATTTCGAGCCTCGCGCATGCTCCAGTTCATCTCTCACCTCCAATGGCCAAAAGTAATTAACAGGTCCACGAAAGAGATCGTCCAAAGCCAACTCACCACTTGCGCGCAGCCTTGCGAAATCAGTTGGCCATCGCCCACTATATCCCTCGCGCGCGGAAAGTGCCGCTACAATTGCATCCCGTTCATGCTCGTTGCGAGGCTGCGCGCCTGTCAACCCGAACAAATCCGCAATGGTTGTCCAACCGGCTCTAAAGTGCGCTTCGTCATGACGCGGCCTTGAAACCGGCAACCGTAAAGCGTGCAGCAGAGCCTTTGGATGCGCTTCCGTGATGCGGATTTCGGGGAAACGCTCTCTCAAATCACGGATGAGCAAATAGGCCGGCACAAACATTGCGCCCATCAATGAATTGATAGGAGAGACCGTGCCGCTGTGCCCGCCTCCTGAACAGCAGTCCGCTCGGACTGCCATATCTGCTCGTCGTCCGCCCCCTTTCGAACGGCTCCACCAGAGTACGCTATCGATGCCCAGGCCCGCGCAGTCCGGCTGGACATACTCCAGCGCATCTTGGGTGGAGGTCATCGTCGCGGATTGGTAGCGGCCGAATTCGTCGATTCTGGCTACGCCGAATTGACTTCCAGGATCAAAGCCATACCACATCTGAGACTCCGTCAACCGATCCCCATCCCCGGCAGCCGCAGCCCCTTCTCTCGCGCACACTCCCGCGCGATCTCGTAGCCCGCATCCGCATGGCGCATCACGCCGGTCGCCGGGTCGTTCCAGAGCACGCGCTCTAGCCGCCCGGCGGCTTCCGGCGTGCCGTCGGCGACGATGACGATGCCGGAATGCTGCGAATAGCCCATGCCGACGCCGCCGCCATGATGCAGCGAGACCCAGGTCGCGCCCGACGCCGTGTTGAGCAGCGCGTTGAGCAGCGGCCAGTCCGAGACCGCGTCCGAGCCGTCCTTCATCGCCTCGGTCTCGCGGTTGGGCGAGGCGACGGAGCCGGAATCGAGATGGTCGCGGCCGATCACGACGGGCGCTTTCAGCTCGCCCCTGGAGACCATCTCGTTGAAAGCCAGGCCGAGCCGGTGCCGGTCGCCGAGTCCCACCCAGCAGATGCGGGCGGGCAATCCCTGGAACTGGATGCGCTCGCGCGCCATGTCGAGCCAGTTGTGCAGGTGGTGATCGTCCGGCATCAGCTCCTTGACGCGCTGGTCGGTGCGGTAGATGTCCTCCGGATCGCCGGACAAAGCCGCCCAGCGGAACGGGCCGATCCCCCGGCAGAACAGCGGCCGGATATAGGCCGGCACGAAGCCCGGAAAGTCGAAGGCGTCCGCCACGCCCATGTCCTTGGCCATCTGGCGGATGTTGTTGCCATAGTCGAGCGTCGGCACGCCCATGCGGTGGAAATCGAGCATGGCGCGCACATGCGTCGCCATTGAGCGCTTCGCCGCCTCGATCGTGCCGGCCGGATCGCGCTCCTTGCGCTCCTCCCACTCCGCAAGCGTCCAGCCGGCCGGCAGATAGCCGTTGAGAGGGTCATGCGCAGAAGTCTGATCGGTGACGACGTCGGGCCGGATGCCGCGGCGGACCATGTCGGAAAAAACTTCGGCCGCGTTGCCGAGCACACCGACCGAGACGGCCTTGCCCTTCGCATGCGCCGCTTCGATGATCTTCAGCGCCTCGTCGACGCTGTCGGCCTTCTCGTCGAGATAGCCGGTGCGCAGGCGGAACTCGATGCTCGACGGCTTGCATTCGACCGCGATCATCGAGGCGCCGGCCATGGTCGCGGCGAGCGGCTGCGCGCCGCCCATGCCGCCGAGGCCCCCGGTCAGCACCCATTTGCCCGTGAGCGAGCCGCCGAAATGCTGCCTTCCGACCTCGACGAAGGTCTCGTAGGTGCCCTGAACGATGCCTTGCGTGCCGATATAGATCCAGGAGCCGGCCGTCATCTGGCCGTACATCATCAGCCCGGCCTTATCGAGTTCGTGGAAATGCTCCCAGTTGGCATAGGCCGGGACGAGGTTCGAATTGGCGATCAGCACGCGCGGGGCGTCCGCGTGCGTGCGGAAGATGCCGACCGGCTTGCCGGACTGAACCAGCAGCGTCTCGTCGGCTTCGAGCGAGCTCAGCGAGGCACAGATGCGGTCGAAATCCTCCCAGGTCCGGGCGGCGCGGCCGATGCCGCCATAGACCACCAGCTCGCCCGGCTTTTCGGCGACGTCGGGATCGAGATTGTTCATCAGCATCCGCAGCGGCGCTTCGGTCAGCCAGCTCTTGGCCGACAGTTCGCTGCCGGTGGCTGCGCGGATGACGCGGCTGTTGTCAATGCGGGTCATGGGCGGCTCCGTGCGAGTTGGGCTGCCGCGTCGAGCGCGGCGGTGATGATGCTGTCGAGCGCGCCTTGAAGCGTCGCGGCCTTGGCCTGGTCGAAGCGCCAGGGCGGCGCCTCCTCGGTCAGATAGGCCGACAGGGCGATTTCCATCTGGATCGCGTGGACATGGGCGTCGGGAGCGCCGTAATGGCGCGTGATCCAGCCGCCCTTGAAGCGGCCGTTGACGATGCAGGACAAGCTCTGCGCGGTCATGGCGCGGGCGGCGGCTTCGCCGATGGCGGGCGCGCAGCTTGCGCCGGAATTCGTGCCGAGATTGAGCGTCGGCAGCGTTCCCGGAAACAGCCGCGAGATCACCGATTTGATCGAATGACAGTCCCAGAGCAGCACATAGCCATAGACGGCTTGGACCCGCGCGATCTCGGCCGCGAGCGCATCATGGTAGGGCTGGAAATAGGCGTCCCGCCGCCGCGCGATCTCCGCCGCGTCCGGCGGCGTCGTCCAGATCGGCGCGCCGTCGAAGGTCGTGGTCGGCACGAGTTCGGTCGTCGCCTGACCCGGGTAGAGCGAGACGCCCGACGGGTTGCGATTGAGGTCGATGACATAGCGCGAAAGCTGCGCCTCGACGATCGTCGGCTGGAAGCGCTCGGCGAAAGCGTAGAGCTGGCGCATGTGCCAGTCGGTGTCCTCGACGAGGCGGCCACGTTCGTTCAGGTCGGCCTCGACCTCCGGCGGCAGGCCGCTGCCGGGATGCGGCATCGAGAGGATCAGCGGGGAGGGGCCGTGTGTGACGCTGACGATGGCGCTCATGGGCGCCTCGTAGCGAGCGCTGCTTCTCGTTCATCGAAGTGCGGGGAAACCCTCTCCTGTAAGGAGAGGGGTAGGGGTGAGGTGTAGGCCCCTGGACCAGCGAGGCGAAAACCCGATGGCGGCTGCGAGGGCACGGCCACAGCGTCAAGCGGCCGACCCCTCTCCCCTGCCCCTCTCCCTACGGGAGAGGGGTTCCCCGCGCCTGCCGACCATCCGAAAAGCGCTCTGTGCCTGCGCTTCATGACTCGAACCACGTAAACGAGTCCAACCCCGCCGCCGCCCCGACCGCGCCGCCGAGCACGAACTCCGTCGCTGCCGCCAGATCCGGCGCGAGATACCGATCCTCGGTCAGCGGCGCGATCCGCGACCGCAGCAGCGCGAGCACCGGCTCCAGTCGCGGGCCCGTCCGCATCGGCCGGTGATGCTCGATCGCTTCCGCCGCCGCCATCAGCTCCACCGCGACGATGCTGGCGGCGTTGCGCGCCATGTCGAGCAGGCGATACGCGCCATGCGTCGCCATCGAGACATGGTCCTCCTGATTGGCCGAGGTCGGGATGGTGTCGACCGAGGCCGGATAGGCCTTCTGCTTGTTCTCCGAGGCCAGCGCCGCGGCCGTCACCTGCGCGATCATGAAGCCGGAATTCAGCCCGGCATCGCGCGCGAGGAAGGGCGGCAGCCCACTCATCACCGGATCGACCAGCAGCGCCATGCGCCGCTCCGAGAGATTGCCGATCTCGCAAAGCCCCAGCGCCAGGATGTCGGCGGCGAAGGCGACCGGCTCGGCGTGGAAATTCCCGCCGGAGACGATCTCGCCCGGCCCCAGCACCAGCGGGTTGTCGGTAACCGCGTTGGCCTCGATCGCGAGCGTCGCTGCGACGGTGGCGAGAAGGTCGCCGACCGCGCCCATCACCTGCGGCTGGCAGCGCAGCGAATAGGGGTCCTGCACCTTGCTGTCGCCGAAGCGATGGCTCTCGCGGATTTCGCTGCCGGCGATCAGGTCGAGCAGGATGGCGGCGACGCGGATCTGGCCGGGCTGCCCGCGCAGCGCCTGGATGCGCGGATCGAACGGCGTGTCCGAGCCTTTCAGCGCATCGACCGTCAGCGCGCCCGCAACCAGCGCCGCGTCGAAGACGCGGACGATGTCGGCCAGCGCCGCGATCGCGATCGCGGTCGAGACCTGCGTGCCGTTGATCAGCGCCAGTCCCTCCTTGGCGCCGAGCGCGAGCGGGGCTTGCCCGATCTTCTGGAGGGCTTCGGTTGCGGGCATGACGCCGCCCTTCAGTCTGATCTCGCCGACGCCCATCAGCGCGGCTGTGAGATGGGCGAGCGGGGCGAGATCGCCGGATGCTCCGACCGAGCCCTTGGCCGGCACGACCGGCAACGCGTCGGCCTTCAGCGCCCCGACCAGCGCTTCGACCACGATTGGCCGCACGCCGGAGGCCCCGCGCGCGAGGCTCGCCGCCTTCATGGCGAGGATCATCCTGACGACGCTGTCGGGCAGGGCAGGGCCGGTCCCGACTGCGTGCGACAGGATGAGATTGCGCTGGAGCGTGGCGAGATCGGCGTCGGCGATGCGGACGCTCGCGAGCTTGCCGAAGCCGGTATTGACGCCATAGGTCACCGTGCCGGCCGCGACGATGTCGTCGACGATCGTCTGCGCTGCCGCGATGGCTTTTCCGCTGGTGGCGTCGAGCGTGACGGCGGCGCCATCGAGCACGGCGCGCCAGTCGGTCAGCGCCGCATGGCCGGGGGAGAGGGTCAGGGGCGCGGTCATTGTCCGTTCCAGATGCGGGCGTGAAGCGGGTTGAAGCCGATGCGGTAGGCGAGCTCGGCCGGGCGTTCGATGTCCCAGATGGCGAGGTCGCAGGCCTTGCCGGCCTCCAGCGTGCCGATTTCGGACTGAAGACCGAGCGCCTGTGCGGCATGGCGCGTCAGCCCCGCCAGCGCCTCCTCCGGCGTCAGCCGGAACAGCGTGCAGGCCATGTTGAGCACCAGCAGGGGCGACGTCAGCGGCGAGGAGCCTGGATTGGCGTCGGTCGCCAGCGCGATCGGCACGCCATGTTTACGCAGCAGGTCGATCGGCGGCTTTTGCGTCTCGCGCAGGAAATAGAACGCGCCGGGCAGGATCACCGCGACGGTGCCGGCTTTGGCCATGGCCATGACGCCGGCCTCGTCGAGATGTTCGAGATGGTCGGCCGAGAGCGCGCCGAACCCTGCGGCGAGCTTCGCGCCGCCGAGATTGAAGAGCTGCTCGGCATGGACCTTGATCGCCAGCCCTTTTGCCTTGGCGGCGGCGAAGACGCGCGCGGTCTCGTCGGGCGAAAAGGCGATGCCCTCGCAGAACACGTCGACCGCGTCGGCCAGCCCCTGCGCCGCGACCGCATCGAGCATCGGTCCGGCGACAAGGTCGACATAGTCGCCCGAGCGGCCCTTGAACTCCGGCGGGATGGCGTGCGCGCCGAGGAAGGTCGTTCGCACGCTGACCGGTCGCTCCCGCCCGAGTCGCCGGGCGACGCCGAGGCACTTCACCTCGGCCGCCGTCTCCAGCCCATAGCCCGACTTGATCTCGACCGTGGTGACGCCCTCGGCCAGCAACGCGGAGAGCCGCCGGTCGGCGCTGTCGAACAGTTCCGCCGCACTCGCCGCCCGCGTCGCCTTGACGGTGGAGAGGATGCCGCCGCCGGCCCGCGCGATCTCCTCATAGCTCGCGCCCTCGAGGCGCAGTTCGAACTCATGCGCCCGATCGCCGCCATAAACCAGGTGAGTGTGGCAGTCGATCAGGCCCGGCGTGATCCAGCGCCGCCCGCAATCCGTCGTCTCCGCGGCGTCGAAACGCGGCGCGTCCGCTCTCGCGCCGGAAAAGACGATCCTGCCGTCGCGCGCGGCGACGACGCCGTCCTCGATCGCGCCATAGGGAGCATCGGCCTGTGCCGCCATCGTCGCCAGACGGGCGTTGGTCCAGAGCCTGTCGCAGATCAAAAGCTCGCCTGGCTGCGTCACCCGCGTTTCCCCTCGACAATCCCCGATGCCTCATACAATATCCATTTGCATATGCAAATGGCAAGCGGAGCAATCGCGTGAGCTCGACGTTCCACCTGGCGCAGGCCCTGTTGCCGGACGGATTTGCCGATGACGTGACGCTGACGATCGAAGACGGCGTCATCATGGAGGTCGAGGCCGGAGCCGCGCCGCGTCCCGGTGTAGAGCGCCTGCCCGGTCTGACGCTGCCGGGCATGCCGAACCTGCACAGCCATCTGTTCCAGCGCGGCATGGCCGGGTTGTCGGAGCGGCGCGGTGCGGGCGACGATTCGTTCTGGACCTGGCGCGAGGTGATGTACCGCTTCCTCGACCGGCTCGACCCCGAGGACGTGCAGGCCATCGCGGCGCAGGCCATGGTCGAGATGCTGGAGGGCGGTTTCACGGCGCTGGCCGAATTCCACTATCTCCACCACGACAGGGACGGCCGCCCCTATGCCGAGATCGCGGCGATGGCGGGCGCGGTCGCGGCCGCGGCGGAAGAAACCGGCATCGGCCTGACGCTTCTGCCGGTGCTCTACCGTTTCGGCAATTTCGGCAGTGCCGCCCCGGTCCGTGGCCAGCGCCGTTTCGTCAACGACCGCGATGCCTATGCGCGCCTGGTCGAGGCCAGCCAGGTTGCGATCCGGGCCCTGCCCGACGCCCGGCTCGGCCTTGCGCCGCATTCGCTGCGCGCCGTCGCGCCGGAGGATCTGGGCTGGCTCGCCGGTCTGCGGCCGGAAGGTCCGCTGCATATCCATGTCGCCGAGCAGATGCGCGAGGTCGAGGATAGTCTCGCCATTGCGGGTCGGCGGCCGGTCGAGCTGCTGACGGACAATGTCGATCTCGACCGGCGCTGGTGCCTGATCCACGCCACGCATCTCACCGACGCCGAGCGCGATAGCATCGCGCGCAGCGGCGCGGTGGCGGGTCTGTGCCCGATCACCGAATCCAGCCTCGGCGACGGCATTTTCGACGGCGTGCGTTTTCGCGCTGCGGGCGGCGTCTTCGGCGTCGGCAGCGATTCCAACATCCAGATCGACGCCGGCGCGGAACTGCGCCAGCTCGAATACTCACAGCGCCTGCGGGACCGCAGGCGTGCGCTCGTCGCCGATCCGGACGCCTCGACCGGCGTCACGCTCTGGCAGCGCGCATGCGCCGGCGGCGCGCAGGCCTGCGGGCGGGCCATCGGCCGGATCGAGGCCGGGTGCCGGGCCGATCTGGTGACGCTCGACGCCGAACATCCCGCACTCGTCGGCAAGGCCGGCGCTGACGCGCTCGACAGCGCCGTCTTCGCCGCCAACGCGCTGCCTTTGCGCGACGTCTTGGTCGGTGGCACAAGACGCGTCGTCGCCGGCCGCCACCTGGCCGGCGAACGGATCAAGGCGCGCTTCGCCCAGGTGATGCGGCGATTGCTGGAGTGACGATGGCGAAACGGCGATGACGCTCGCGCAAACGGCGACGGAACCCTTGGCGCTCGATGGCGCGGGCCCGGTCTACGACCAGATCAGGCGCGCCATCCGCGACCTCATCCTCGGCGGCGTCTGGCCGCCGGGAACGAGCGTGCCGCCCGAGCACGCCCTGATGGAGCAGCTCGGCGCCTCGCGCATGACCGTGCATCGCGCCCTCGTTCAACTCGCCCGCGAGGGGCTGATCACGCGCCGCCGCCGCTCCGGCACCATCGTCGCCAGCCCGCCGGCGAGCCACGCCATGCTCGACATCCTGTCGATCCCCGACGAGGTGCGCCGGCTCGGACGGACCTATGCCTATGAAATCCTGTCGCGGCAGGACGGGCGGCCCTCGGCCGGGATCGCGGCACGCTTCGAATTGAAACGGACGGCGAGGATCGCCCATCTCGTCACCCGCCATCTCAGCGGCGGCGCGCCGCATGTGCTGGAGGAGCGGGTGATCCACCTCGCCACGGTGCCGGCGGCCGCGCAGGAGGATTTCGCAGAGAGCCCGCCGGGCGACTGGCTGTTGCAGAACAGCCTCTGGTCACAGGCCGAGCATGCGATCAGCGCGATCGCGGCCGGCGCCGAGGAAGCCCGCCTGCTCGGCGTCGCGCCCGCCGCCGCCTGCCTGCTGGTCGAGCGCCGGACCTGGAACCAGAGCGCGCCGGTGACCGCGGTGCGCCTGCTCTATCCCGGCGAGAACCACCGCTTCGTCGGCCGCTTCGGCCCCTATGGCCGCGTCTGAGCCGGGAAGCCTGACCCGTCTTTCAAAAAAGCACAAAGGCCCGCCCGCCTGCCGGCGAACGGGCCTCCTCGATTATCTCAGGCTGCCGAAATCAGCAGGCGTAGCGCACGCGGCGGCCATATTCGTCGCGGCCGACGCAGACGCGGTCGGGCGTCGCTGCCGAGCCGATGATCGCGCCACCGGCGCCGCCGATCGCAGCGCCCGCGAGAGCCCCACCGGCGCGGCCGGTGGCAAGTCCGCCGATCACGGCGCCGGTGCCGGCTCCGATGAGCGCGCCGGTGCCGGCGTTCTGTTCACGCTGCGTGCAGGCGCCGAGCGTTGCGGCCAATGCGGCGATGATGAGGATTTTTTTCACGGGTCTTCTCCTTGGCGTCCGGGCGTCGGCCGATGCCTTCCCGTCCCTGAACCGGGAAAGCGCGGAAAGGTTCCCGACCGAACTGCGCGACATGGGCGCCGCATTCCCGGCGGTCCTCATCCTTCGATCCGCGATTTTGAACGGGAGATGAATTTCAGGCGGAACATTTGTCCTGACCGGCGGTTTTCGAGGCAATCCGCGGCGTCGCTGCCGCAATATCGGAGGATTTCCAGATGACAGCGCAGACCATGGCAACAGCCTCGAACCCGCTGATCGCTGGCGCTCGCGTCGCCGGAACCGACGTTTACAACAGCGCGGGCGATCATCTCGGCGAAATCTACGACGTGATGCTGGACAAGCAGAGCGGCAAGGTCGCCTACGCCATCATGTCCTTCGGCGGATTTCTCGGGCTCGGCGAGAAGTATCACCCGATTCCGTGGAGCGTGCTCGATTACGACACCTCCCGCGGCGGCTATGTCGTGCCGCTGACCAAGGAGAAACTCGAGGCCGCCCCGATGTACGACAGCGAGGGCGAGCCGGACTGGGACGACAAAGCCTATGGCAAGCGCGTCCATGATTATTACGGAACGATGCCCTACTGGATGATGTGAGGGCCTCCGACGCAGGTCGCGGCGGTTGCTATCCCCCCAGCCGAACCGTCGTGGCGGCGGGATGCGGGCCCTCGGGCCCGCATCTTCTTTTTGTGGGAACCGAATGCGGCTCGGCGCGTCCTGATATCGAAACCCGCGATCCACCCAATCACCTGACCGATCGGCGGCCGATCTCGGCGTCGAGGATATCCAGGAGAGCGTGATGCAGATTCGTTACGGCTATCGCATCGAACTGGTCTGCCAGCAGGACCTCCCGCTGATAACCCTGCTCGACGTCCATCCCTCGCGACGGCATGATCTGGTCAGGCCCGACGAGATGGTGGCGACCGCGCTCGCCGATCCGTCGCTCTCGATTCCGGTGACGCAGTATCTCGACCAGTTCGGCAACATCTGCCGCAGGTTGATCGCGCCGGCCGGCGGCGTCGTGCTGCAGTCGGAAGGCGTGGTGCTGGATTCCGGCGAACCCGACCCGGTCGACGTCGCCGCGCGCGAGGTGCCGCCCTCGCGCCTGCCCGACGAGGCGCTGGTCTATCTGATGGGCAGCCGATACTGCGAGACCGACAAGCTTTCCGCGCAGGCCTGGAGCCTGTTCGGCCATATCCAGCCGGGCTGGCATCGGGCCCAGGCCGTGGTCGATTTCGTCCATAACCACCTGACTTTCGGCTATCATTTCGCCCGCAACACCCGCACCGCCGCCGAAGCCTTCGAGGAGCGCATCGGCGTCTGCCGCGATTTCGCCCATCTGGCCGTCGCCTTGTGCCGCTGCCTCAACATCCCGGCGCGCTACTGCAACGGCTATCTCGGCGATATCGGCGTGCCCAAAAATCCGGCCCCGATGGATTTCAACGCCTGGTTCGAGGTCTTCCTCGGCGGACGCTGGTACACTTTCGACGCCCGTCACAACACGCCGCGCATCGGCCGCGTCGTCATCGCGCGCGGCCGCGACGCGACCGACGTGGCGATGATCAACTCGTTCGGCCAACATGGCCTCCAGCGCTTCGAGGTCACGACCGAGGAGATCGAGGAGGCCAGCCTGCCGCATTCGGTCACGACCCTGACCGGGCATTGGCCGCAGCAGCCGAATTTCGTCTAGTATGCACCAGACGCTTCGCCGGCCGTGCCGGAGCCGCCACGAGACCTGCTTTGACCGCCATGCGCCACACCGTCATCGTCAACGCCCGCGCCGGCGCCGTTCTGGAAGCCGGCGCGGAGGCGTTTGCGGCGCGCATCGCCGCCGCCTTCGAGGCCCATGGCTGCAGCGCGCAGGTCAATGTCGTCCACCCGCGCGAGATCGACGACGCGCTGGCGCTGGCGATCGAGGACGCTGATTCGATTCCGGTGATCGCCGGCGGCGACGGCACCATCAACGGCGTGCTGCCCCTTCTGATCAGCGCCGATCGGCCGGTCGGCATCCTGCCGCTCGGCACGGTCAACGTGCTCGGGCGCGATCTTGGACTCTACGGCGTTCTGGAGGCGCAGATCGAGGCGCTCTGCAAGGGCGAACCGGTGACCATGGACATCGGCAGGATCAACGACGACCGGCTGTTCCATTCGATTTCGGGCATGGGCTTCTTCAGCCTGATGGCGCGCGAGCGCGAGCAGGCCAGACGGCGCTTTCCCGGCAGCCGCGCGATGGCGTTCGCCTTCGCTGCCACTCGCTCGATCCTCTTCACCCGGCCGATCCGCGTCGAGATCGGGGTCGGCAACGAGATCAGGCAGGTCGAGGCCGACGCCGTGCTCGTCACCATCAACAGCTTCGACGGGGCCGACTGGAAGCGCTCGAAGCTCGATGGCGGGCTCTTCGAGGTGCATATCCTCAACTCAGGCGGGCTTTATTCGCGCTGCAAGGCGGCGTTGGCGGTGGTTTCGGGCCGTTGGCGCGATTCGCCTCATCTGCAATCCTTCACCGGAGAGGAGATCACGCTGATCCGCCGCGACAAGCGCCGCGGCCACATCACCTTCGACGGCGAAGTCGAACGCAAGGCCGGCAGCCTGGCCTACAGGCTGTTGCCGCGCGCCATCCAGGTCATCGCCGCCCGGGCCCAGCCGGCCAACGCGCCCGCTTGACCGTCGCCGACCAGGGAAACCCATGTTCTCGCTGCAGCCCCGCTTCCTGATCCCGCTGGCCGCCGCCTTCACCTTTCTGGGGCTGGCGATCTTCATCGCGTCTGGCCGCGATTTCACCTTCGACACCAAACTCGTCCTGATGTTGCGCCAGGCCGGCGATCCGGCGACCCCGCTCGGCCCGGCCTGGCTGCGCGAGGCGATGCGCGACGTCACCGCGCTCGGCAGCTTCGTCGGGCTCGGCCTGATGACGATCGCGGCGGCGCTGACGCTGTGGCTGTGCTCGCATCGCCCGCTCGCCGTCGGGCTCGTCGTCAGCGTGCTTTCGGCGACGCTGGTCAGCACGCTGCTCAAGATCGCGATCGGCCGCGAGCGGCCCGACATCGTCGAGCATGTGGCGCTGACCTTCACGGCGAGTTTCCCGAGCGGCCACGCCTTCCTGTCGGCCGTCACGCTGCTCTGCATCGCCGGCTTCGTCGGCCTGTCGGCGCGCCGCGAGCACATCACAAGGCTCTGCATTATCCTCGCCTGGGTGATGATCGTGCTGATCGGCGTCAGCCGCGTCTATCTCGGCGTGCACTGGCCCACCGACGTTCTCGCGGGCTGGTGCCTCGGCGTCGCCTGGTCGAGCGTCGCCGTCGCCTGGCTCGGGCGCGGCATGGCCGCGGCCGAACAGGCCGGGCTGCATGCGGTGCCGGCGCGATCGACCTCGTGACGCGGCCTGGACCGGAGACTGCGTAATGACGCGCTTCATGCTTCTCTACGCGGCGACGGCGCTGGTCCTGTTCCCGCTCGACATTCTCTGGCTCGGCTATGTGGCGAAGAATTTTTACGCCTCGCGCCTCGGCGACCTGCTGCTGCCGCAGCCGCGGCTCGGCGTCGCGGCGGCGTTCTACGTCTTCTACGTCGCGGGCGTTGTCTGGTTCGCGACCTTGCCGAACCTCCCATCGGGAAGCCTGGTCGCGACATTGCTGACTGGCGCTGCGCTCGGCTTTCTCGCCTATGGCACCTATGACGCCACGAATCTGGCCACCTTGAAGGGTTATCCGGTCTCGGTCGCCGTGGTCGATCTGCTTTGGGGCATGGCGCTGACCGGGGTCAGCGCCGCGGGCGGCCTGTATATCGCGACGCGCTGGTTCGGCGTCACCGCGAACTGAACCATGCGGCGCGGGAACATTGCGCTGCACAACGGGTTGTGAAGCCGCCGCGCAAAAGCCCGGCGCCCAATCAGGACCGATCTCGATGCCCGCTTCCCGCACCCTTCTCATCGCTCTCGTCGTCGTCCTCGTCGGCGGCCTCGCCGCCACCGGCTACGCGCTCTACCAGGAGAAGAAGCAGCCCGAGGGCGTCGAGATTTCCGTCGGCAAGGACGGGCTCTCGATCAAGGAGAAGTGAGGCGTCGGCTATCGGGGTGATCGGTTCGTCATAAGCCCTCATCCGGAGCCTGCCGCGCCGGCCCGTCCCAACCTTGTCGAGCCAGCATGGACATTCGCGACGAGCACGAGACCGACTCCGCCGAGATCGGGCAGCTCCTTGCCGCCGCTTTCGGCGGAGCCGACGAAGCCCGACTGGTCGAGCGACTTCGCCGCGACGGCGACGCCGTTCTCGCGCTCGTGGCGCTGGCGGGCGGCGCGATCGTCGGACATGTCGTGTTCTCCGTCATGACCGCGCCGTTCCGCGGCCTCGCGCTCGCCCCGCTCGCCGTGCTGCCCTCGGCGCAGCGAACCGGGATCGGTTCCGCGCTGGTTGAGGCCGGCATCGAGCGGGCGCGTCAGGCGGGCTGGCAGGCGGTCTTCGTCCTGGGCGATCCCGCCTATTACGGCCGCTTCGGCTTTCGCGCCGACCTCGCCGAGGGCTTTTCGTCACCTTATGCCGGGCCGCACCTGATGGCGCTCGCCACGGCGGGGCGGCTGCCGGTCCTGACGGGGCCGATCAGTCATGCGCCGGCCTTCGCGGGGCTCGGCTGACCGCATGCCGGCAGCGCCCATGCCGGTTGCGCATGGCGCCTGCGGGCCAAAGGCGCTAACACGGGCGCGACGAACCGCAGACCAAGGGAATCCGCGATGACGCAGATGTTCAAGAACCTGATCGCCGGCGAATGGGCCGGCGCGGGAAACGCCTCGCGCAACATCAATCCCTCCAACACCGGCGACGTCGTCGGCGAGTATGCTCAAGGGACGGTCGAGGATTTGAACAATGCGGTGGCCGCCGCCAAGGCAGCCTTCCCGACCTGGAGTCGCTCCGGCCCGCAGGAGCGCTACGAGATCCTGAAGAAGGCCTCCGACGAAATCCTCGCCCGCAAGGAGGAGCTCGGCCGCCTGCTCTCCCGCGAGGAGGGCAAGACGTTGGCCGAGGGCATCGGCGAGGCCGGCCGCGCCGGCCAGATCTTCGCCTTCTTCGCCGGTGAGTGCCTTCGCCTCGGCGGCGAGGCCGTCCCGTCGGTGCGTCCTGGCGTCGGCGTCGAGATCACCCGCGAGCCGGTCGGAATCATCGGCATGATCACGCCTTGGAATTTCCCGATCGCGATCCCGGCCTGGAAGATCGCGCCGGCGCTGGCCTGGGGCAACTGCGTCGTCATCAAGCCGGCCGATCTCGTGCCCGGCTCGGCCTGGGCGCTGGTCGACATCATCCAGCGCGCCGGCCTGCCCAAGGGCGTGCTCAACCTGGTCATGGGTCGCGGCTCCGTCGTCGGCCAGGCGCTGCTGCAGCACAAGGACGTGCATGCGATCTCGTTCACCGGCTCGGTCTCGACCGGCCGCAAGGTGGCGGAGGCCTGCATCGCCTCGCACCCGATGAAGAAAGTCCAGCTCGAAATGGGCGGCAAGAACCCGCTCGTGGTGCTCGACGACGCCGATCTGAAGATCGCCGTAGAGGCCGCCGTCACCGGCGCCTATTTCTCGACCGGCCAGCGCTGCACCGCCTCCTCGCGGCTGATCGTCCAGGCTGGCATCCACGACCGCTTCGTCGAGGCCTGCATCGAGCGGCTGAAGGGCGTGGTCGTCGATGATGCGCTGAAAAGCGGCACCCATATCGGCCCGGTCGTCGACCAGAGCCAGCTCGACCAGGACCTGAAATACATCCAGATCGCCAAGGACGAGGGCGGCAAGCTTGCCTGGGGCGGCGAACTCCTCAAGCGCGAGACGCCCGGCTTCTATCTCCAGCCGGCGCTGTTCACCGAGACCACCAACGCCATGCGCATCTCGCGCGAGGAGGTGTTCGGCCCGGTCGCCAACATCATCCGCGTCAAGGACTACGACGAGGCGCTGAGCGTGGCCAACGACACCGATTTCGGCCTGTCGTCCGGCATCTGCACCACCTCGCTGAAGCATTCCACGCATTTCAGGCGCAACAGCGAGGCCGGCATGGTGATGGTCAATCTCGCCACGGCTGGCGTCGACTATCACGTGCCGTTCGGCGGCCGGAAGGGCTCGAGCTACGGCCCGCGCGAGCAGGGGGCCTATGCCAAGGAGATGTATACCACGGTGAAGACCGCCTACACGCTGGCGTGAGCCGGCTTCACGCCCAAAATGCGGCTGCCGCCCCGAAGGGCGGCAGCATCTTCACCTACCAGTAGTAGCGCCAGCGGCCCCCGCGCCAGACGCGGCGCCGCCAGCGGCGACGCGCCCTGCGGTTGCGCCGGTGCCAGACGCGGTGCGCGCGCCAGCGCGGGCCGGGCGGCATATGCGTGAACTCGGCGTCCGCCTGATCCAGCGCGGCGGCCGGGACTTCGACCGGGCCGGCGGCGACTGCGTCGGCCGCAGGCGTCGATCGGGCGAATGCCGCCCCGCCGGTGAGCGCGGCCGCGCCGCCGATCAAGGCCGCGATGAATGAACGTCTGTGCATCGGTCGTTCCTCCGGTTCGGCTCTTTGCGAGCGGAAAATAAACGAACGCCGTGCGGGGCCTGTTCCGGCTCGCCGGATTAAGGTTTTGTCATGTTCGGGTTGCCGCGCTCAATACGGTAGCCCGACATAGTTCTCTGCCAGCGCCGCCATGGCGTGGTCTGAGGACACCAGATAGTCGAGTTCGGCCCGCTGCATGCGCCGCTCGAAGGCGCTGTTCTCCGGGAAATGGTGCATCAGCGAGGTCAGGTGCCAGGAGAAGCGTTCGGCCTTCCAGACCCGCGCCAGCGCCCTGCTCGAATACGCGTCGAGGCCCGCCTGCGAGCGCTCGACGAAGAACTCGATCAGCGCCTCCGACAGGTAGTGCACGTCTCCCGCTGCTAGGTTCAGCCCCTTGGCTCCGGTCGGCGGCACGATATGGGTTGCGTCTCCCGCCAGGAACAGTTTTCCGAAGCGCATCGGCTCGGCGACGAAAGAGCGGAGCGGCGCGATCGATTTTTCGATCGAGGGGCCGGTCACCAGCGCTTCGGCGGATTCAGGATCGAGCCTGGCGCGCAGTTCGCCCCAGAAGCGTTCGTCCGGCCAGTCCTCGACGCGTTCGCCGAGCGCGCATTGCACATAGTAGCGGCTGCGCGCCATCGAGCGCATCGAGCACAGCGCGAAACCGCGGTCACCGCCGGCATAGATCAACTCGTGCGACACCGGCGGCACATCGGCCAGGATGCCGAGCCAGCCGAACGGATAGACCCGTTCGAAAGTCTGGATCGAGGCTTCGGGCACGCTGGCGCGCGAGACGCCATGATAGCCGTCGCAGCCGGCGATGACATCGCAGTCGAGGCGCTGGGACACGCCGCCGGCGCGATAGGTCACGAAAGGCCTGTCGCCGTCGAAATCGTGCAGTTCGACCTCCTCGGCCTCGTAGACCGTCGTGGCGCCGCAGGCATCGCGATGGTCCATCAGGTCGCGGGTCATCTCGGTCTGGCCGTAGACGGTGACATGCCTGCCGCCGGTCAGCCTTGCGAGGTCGATGCGGTGGCGGCGGCCGCCGAAGAGGAGATAGACGCCGTCATGCCGCAGCCCTTCCGCGTGCAGCCGCGCGCTGGCCCCGATGGCGTCGAGCAGTCCGACCGTGCCGCTCTCCAGCACCCCGGCGCGAATCCGCGACAGCACATAGTCGCGGCTCTTGCGCTCCAGGATGATGGTGTCGACGCCGGCGCTATGCAGGAGCTGGCCGAGCAGCAGGCCGGCCGGGCCGGAACCGATGATGGCGACCTGTGTGCGCACGGCTTGTCTCCGGTCGTCGGCCGCCGTTGTCAGGCCGAGACCCCGACTATGGCAGTCATCCGTAAACAAGTTGCCACAGCAACCATCTTCTGGGAAGGCGGATGCTGGACGGCGGTCGTGCCCATGCGGTGGAGGCGTATCGAGAACCCGTCTTCAGCCGACCGGGATGACGTCGACCGCGATGCCGATCTTCTGCGAGCCGGGGCCGACCAGCACGCCGTCGAGCGGCGAGACATCGGCGTAGTCGCGCCCATGAGCCGTGACGATATGGTCGTCGGCGACGATCAGGTCGTTGGTCGGGTCCAGCCCGATCCAGCCCGTCTCCGGCCCGCACCACAGCATCACCCAGGCGTGGCTGGCGTCGGAGCCTTCGAGGCGCTTCTGCCCCGGCGGCGGGATGGTCCGGATGTAGCCGCTGACATAGCCCGCCGGCAGCCCGAGACCGCGCAGGCCCGCGATCATGATGTGGGCGAAATCCTGGCAGACGCCGTGTCGCGCGGAGAAGGCCTCGGCCAGCGGCGTCGAGACCTCCGTCGCCTCGGGATCATAGGTGAAGTCGCGGCGGATCCGCGCCATCAGTTCGCTTGCCGCCTCCAGCACCGGCCGCTGCGGCGGAAAGCTCTGGCGGGCATAGGCGACGACCGCGTCGACCTGCGGCGCGAGGCGGCTGGGATAGAGCTGATGCGTCGGCGAGTCCGGGCCGAGGCTGGTCGATGCGAGGGCGAGCCGCGCGACCTCTTCCCAGCGCCGGGTCAGGCCCGGGAAGGGCGGCGGCGGCCGGTTGACCGTGATGCGCGCGCGCATCTCGACCTTGAGCTCGCGATGCGGCTTCGCGATCGTCACCGTGGTCATCCGGTTGCCGAAGAAGCACAGCCCGTCGATCCGCTCCGCCGGGCGCGGCGTGATCGAGAGGTCGGCGCGCTGCACCGACTGGCCACCATCGTCGCGCGGCAGCAACCGCAGGATGCAGCGCGCGAAGGGAACCGACCGGCTATAGCCATAGGTCGTGACGTGACGAACGTCGTAGATCACGCGATGCCCGTCAGCCTCGAGCCTTCCGGCCCGCTGTTCTGGAGGAAATAGCGTTCGGCGACCGCGCTCGAGAGGCCCATCAGCAACTGCTCGAACAGCAGGATGCTGGCGCGGTCGAGCCGGGTCGCCTCGGCGGTCCGGCAATCGGCGGCGAGCTTCAGCGCCAGCCGGCGCGGAGCCTCCAGCATGCCATCCTCGTTCAGCGCCGGCAGATCGGCGATCTCGGCGTCGAGCCGCTCGATCTGGAAGGCGACCGAACGCGGGTTGTAGGGGTCGAGCATGACGAGGTCGAGCACCGGCTGCAGGCTCGCGCCGAGCAGGTAGCGCGAACGGTAGGTGATCTGCGAATCGGTCAGGTCGAGCAGCGCGTCGAGCGCGTCGCTCTGGGCGGTCGATTCGGCGAAATGCCGGGCGAAGCGGCAGGTCGCGATGCCGCGCTCGATGCGCCTGCCGATGTCGAGGAAGCGCCAGCCCGGGCCGCGCACCATGTTCTCCTGCGAGAGCCCGGAGAAGGCGGCGAGCGATTTCAGTGCCCGGTCGGCCGCCTCGTAGACCGCGCCCTCGCTCGGCAGCCGGCCGGCCTCGAGCGTCAGTTGCCGCTGCAGGTCGCCGAACAGCCGCCAGGCGTCGACCGAAAGCCGTTCGCGGATCACGGATGCGGTACGGCGCGCCTCGCCGATATTGGCGCGCGCCGAACCGTATTCCGCCGCGTCGTAGAGCGCCGAGGTCGCCTGGCCGAGGACCGTCTGCGCCTTGACGCCGGCTCCGGCGCGTGAGGCTGTCGCGCCCTTTGCGCCCTTCGTCGCCGGCGCCGCCCCCCAGGCCACCAGCAGGTTGGCCAGGCGGCGCACCGTCTCGGGCCGCGCCGGATTGCTGGTGTCGGCGTCGATCAGCCGGCCGAGCAAGGCGCGCACCAGCCGCAGCGTCGCCTCGGTGCGTTCGAGGTAGCGGCCGAGCCAGAACAGGTTGTCGGCGGCCCGGCTCGGCAGCGTGCCGACCAGACGGCGGATGGCGATGCGGTCGCTCGTCGGCAACAGCGAAACCTGCTCGACCGGAGCGTCGGAGGTCACCCAGACGTCGCTGGACCGCACGCCGCTTCCCATGTTGACGGCGCGCGCGTCGGGCTGGTCGGAGATGCGGCAGAAACCGCCCGGCATCACTTTCCAGCCCTCGGGCGTGGCGGCGGCGAAGACGCGCAGCGTCATCGGGCGCGGCTGCAGGCGGCCGTTCTGGAAGACCGGCATGGTCGAGAGGCGCACCACCTCCTGCCCGACATAATCCATGCCGCGCGCCTCGATCCGGGCCCGCAGCGCATCACGCTCGGCGCGCGGCAGTTCGCCGGCGAGCACCGGGTCGGTGTCGAGCCCGCCGCCGGCCGAGCGGAAGGCCGGCGCGACGCTCATCTCGTCGAGCCGGTCGAGCACGGCGGCGCGTTCACGCGGCTGGCCGCACCACCAGGTCGCGACATTGGGCAGGATCGCCTCCTCGCCGAGCAGCCGTTCCGCCAGCGCCGGCAGGAATCCCATCAGCGCGCGCGCCTCGACGACGCCCGAGCCGAGCCCGTTGGCGACATGGACATTGCCCTGGCGGACCGCCTGCACCAGCCCCGCCACGCCCAGCGCCGAATGCGCGTTGAGTTCGAGCGGGTCGGAAAAGTCGCCGTCGATGCGTCGCCAGATCACGTCGGCGCGCTTGGGCCCGGCGATGGTGCGGACATGGACGCGCCCGTCGCGCATCATCAGATCGCCGCCCTCGACCAGGAGGAAGCCGAGATATTTGGCGAGATAGGCCTGCTCGAAATAGCTCTCGTTCAGCGGGCCGGGCGTCAGCAGGCAGATGCGTGGCTCGACGCGCCGCGACCTGGCGACGAGGCCGGCGCGAAAACCCTGGAAGAAGGCGGCCAGCCGCTCGATGTTCATCGTCCGGAACAGGTCCGGGAAGGCGCGCGCCAGCGCCAGCCGGTTTTCCAGCGCGTAGCCCGCGCCGGACGGCGCCTGTGTGCGGTCGCCCAGCACCCACCAGCGTCCATCCGGCCCGCGGCCGAGATCGGCGGCGTAGAGCTGCAACGCTCCGCCGCCCGGCGCGCCCTGGAGCGGGCGCAGATAATCGGGGCTTCCCGTCACGACGGAGGCCGGCAGCAGTCCGTTGGCGATCATCTCGGCCGGGCCGTAGATGTCGTCGAGCAGCGAGGCCAGCAATTGCGCGCGCTGCGCGACGCCGGCCGCGATCGTCTCCCATTCCGCGCCGGTGATGACCATCGGCACATGGCTCAGCGGCCAGGAGCGCTCGCCGGCCTGCGGGTCGTGCTCGTCGAGATCGCCATGGACGCGGTAGGAGACGCCGGTGTCGTGGACATGCCGGTCGGCCAGGCCGAAGCGCTGGCCGAGCTCGTCCTGCGACAGCGCGCTCCACTCAGCCAGGAACGGCTCCCATTGCGCGCGGATGGCACCGTCGCGGTCCATCAGCTCGTCATGGATGCCCGGCAGCGGCCGATAGCCGGCCAGCAGAGCATTGCGCCGCTCCGCCTTGACGCGCATCGACGGGGATCGGCTCTGCAACGCCATGTCTTTCGTCTAGACTCCCGAGGGACGCCGCAAATCCAGAGTGAGGGGGAAGTCGGCGTTGCGCTCGTCCGGCGGAATCACCAGCGCGCCGGGAGTATGGCCGATCGATTCGAAACGTGCGAGCCGGCGCGCCTCGGCCTCGTAGGAATTCACGGGAGGAGTTTCGTAATTGCGTCCGCCGGGATGGGCGACATGGTAGACGCAGCCGCCGAGCGAACGCCCGACCCAGGTGTCGACGATGTCGAAGGTCAGCGGCGCATGCACGGGGATCGTCGGATGCAGCCCGGACGCCGGCTGCCACGCCTTGAAACGCACGCCGCCGATCGCCTCGCCCGAGCGGCCGACCGGCGTCATCGGGATGCGGCGGCCGTTGCAGGTGACGATGTGGCGGCCGGGCACGAGGCCGGTGGCCTTGACCTGCAGCCGCTCGACCGAGCTGTCGACATAGCGCACCGTGCCGCCGATCGCGCCCTCCTCGCCCATGACGTGCCAGGGCTCCAGCGCCTGCCTTATCTCGATCTCGACGCCGCCATGCTCGACCTTGCCGTAGAACGGGAAGCGGAACTCGGCTTGCGCCTCGAACCAGGCCGGATCGAAGGCGTAGCCGGCGCGGCCGAGATCGGCGAGCACGTCGCCGAAATCCTGCCAGACCATCTCGGGCAGCATGAAGCGGTCATGCAGCGTCGTGCCCCAGCGCGTCAGTTCGCCGGCTTGCGGCTCGCGCCAGAACCAGGCGACCAGCGCCCGGATCAAAAGCTGCTGCGCCAGGCTCATGCGCGCATCCGGCGGCATTTCGAAGGAGCGGAACTCGATCAGCCCGAGCCGGCCTGTCGGCCCGTCCGGCGAATAGAGCTTGTCGATGCAGATCTCGGTGCGGTGGGTGTTGCCCGAGACGTCGACGAGCAGGTTGCGGAACAGCCGGTCGACCAGCCAGAGCGGGATTTTGGGCTGACCCGGTCCCGGCACCTGCGCCAGCGCGATCTCCAGTTCGTAGAGCTGGTCCTGCCGGGCCTCGTCGATGCGCGGGGCCTGGCTGGTCGGGCCGATGAACAGCCCAGAGAACAGGAAGGACAGCGAGGGATGCCGGTTCCAGTACAGGATGATGCTCTTGAGCAGATCGGGCCGGCGCAGGAACGGCGAGTCCGGCGGGGTGACGCCGCCGAGCACGACATGGTTGCCGCCGCCGGTGCCGGTGTGACGGCCGTCGACCATGAATTTCTCGGCGCAGAGCCGCGACTGGCGCGCCTCCTCATAGACGCCGCGCGTGATCGCGACCGCCTCGGCCCAGGACTTCGCCGGGTGGATGTTGACCTCGATCACGCCGGGATCGGGCGTCACCTTGATGTTGCTCAGGCGCGGGTCATGCGGCGGCGAGTAGCCCTCGATATGGACCGGCTGGCCGAGCTCGGTCGCCACCGCCTCGACGCTGGCGATCAGGTCAAGATAGTCCTCGAGCTTCTCGACCGGCGGCAGGAAGACGCAGAGCACGTTGTCGCGCACCTCTAGGCTGAGCGCGGTGCGGACATGCTCGCCGCCGATCTCCTGTTCGGTGCGGTCCTGGGCGTCCGAGCCGGGGGCGGGCGCGACGGCGCGCGACATCTGGGCATGAGCGCCCATTCCAACCCCAAATCCCTCATCCTGATGAGCGGGCGCAGCCCGCGTCTCGAAGGAGCCTCCAGCGGTCTCTGCGCCTGCTGGAGGCTCCTTCGAGACGCCGCTTCGCGGCTCCTCAGGATGAGGGCGGAGGGATGGGGGCGATGCTTGACTGCTCGCCGTCGGCAGCGGCCCGCGCGGCTCCATCGGGTCCTGCGGATGAATATGCGGGTACTCGTCCTTCGGGATCACCGGCAGCGAGCCGAGCGGCAGCCGGTAGCCGACCGGCGAATCGCCCGGCACCAGAAAGAGCTTGCCGCGCCGGAGCTTCCACTTCTCCGAGCGCCAGCGCCGGTCGCCGGCCTGCGACTGCCAGCGCTGCACCGGGATGACGTAGCCGCGCGGATTGCCCAGTCCGAGCTGAAACACCTGCGCCATCCGCGCCCGCTCCTCGGGATCGGCGAGGCGCGGATCGAGCGGATCGACATTGTCGGGAAGCTGCGCCTCCTTGAGCAGCCAGTGGCCGGTGTCCTCATAGGCCGGCAGCACATACTCGGCGCCCAGCCCCAGTTTCTCAGACAGGCCGGCCGCCAGCGCTTCCGCGTCGCGGATGGAAGCCGCCTGCTCCAGTTCGCGGTCGCCGCCGGTCCGTGCTCCGGGCTCGCGCGCGATCAGGGCCGCGTCGCGCCAGATCGGCTCGCCGTCCGCGCGCCAGTAGAGCGCGAAGGCCCAGCGCGGCAGGCTTTCGCCCGGATACCATTTGCCCTGGCCGTAATGCAGCATCCCGCCGGGCGCGAAGCGTTCGCGCAGCCGCCGGATCAACTCGTCGGCCTTCTGGCGCTTGGTCGGGCCGACGGCGGCGATGTTCCATTCCTCGCCGGTCTGGTCGTCGATCGAGACGAAGGTCGGCTCGCCGCCCATGGTCAGCCGCACGTCGCCGGCCTGCAGGTCGGCCTCGACCTGTTCGCCCAGCGCGTCCAGCCGCTGCCAGGATTCGTCGGAGAAGGGCAGGGTGATGCGCGGCACTTCATGCACGCGGTCGACCCGCATCGCGAAGTCGAAGGTCGTCTCGGCGAAGCTGGCGACGCCCGAGACCGGCGCGGCCGAGCGGTAATGCGGCGTCGCCGCCAGCGGCAGATGGCCCTCGCCGGTGAGCAGGCCCGAGGTTGGGTCGAGCCCGATCCAGCCCGCGCCGGGAATGTAGATCTCGGCCCAGGCGTGCAGGTCGGTGAAGTCCTTGTCGGTGCCGCGCGGACCCTCCAGCGGGTCGATATCGGCCTTCATCTGGATCAGGTAGCCCGAGACGAAACGCGCCGCGAAACCCAGATGCCGCATGATCTGGACGAGCAGCCAGCTCGTGTCGCGGCAGGAGCCGGACTTGATGTCGAGCGTGTGCTCGGGCTCCTGAACGCCGGGCTCCATGCGGATGCCATAGGCGATGTTGCCCGCCAGGCGCGCGTTCAGATCGACGATGAAATTGACGGTGTTGACCGGCTCGCGCGGGATCGTCGCGAGCCAGGACGCGAGCAGCGGCCCGGCCGGCTCGGTGACGAGATAGGGCGCGAGCTCGGCGCGCAGTTCGTCCGGATAGGCGAAGGGAAAGCTCTCGGCGTCGGTCTCGACGAAGAAGTCGAACGGGTTGATGATCGAGAGCTCGGTGACGAGATCGACCTCGATCCGGAACTCGCTGACCGGCTCGGGGAAGACGTAGCGCGCCAGCCAGTTGCCGCTCGGGTCCTGTTGCCAGTTCACGAAGTGCTCGGCCGGCGAGACCTTCAGCGAATAGCTGTTGATCGCGGCCTGGCAATGCGGCGCGGGGCGCAGGCGGATGATCTGCGGGCCGAGCGTGACCGGCCGGTCGTAGCGGTAATGCGTGACGTGGTTCAGCGCGGCGATGATGGCCAAGGGTTTAGCACCTGCGAGATCGGGCCGGGGCGAAACGCCTGGCGGCATCAACGTTAGCGGCGCTCCCGGGCGGCGCAAAGCCGCAATCCGCGCAAGCGCGCGCCGTCAGAGGCGGTGGTTGCGCAAGAAATGTGCATTTGCTGGCGGCGCGTGATCCGGCGCGCATCGCGCCGCTGGACATCGTGGGCGGAACGGTTCCAGATAAGACTTCACGGCCGCTGGGAGCGGCCGAAGAGATCGAACAATGGGGATTTCCATGCGTCACGTAGCAAAATTGCTGACGGCGTCCGCCTTCACCGCCCTGCTGGCGACCACCGCCTTGGCCCAGACGCCGAAGGACACGGTGGTGATGGCCAAGCAGATCGACGACATCATCACGCTCGATCCGGCCGAGGCTTTCGAGTTCTCGGGCGTCGAGGTCGGCGCGAACGTCTACGACAAGCTGATCGGCGTCGATCTCGCCAAGAACAACGCGCTGGTCGGCGAACTTGCCGCGAGCTGGACGGTGAGCCCCGACAACCTGACCTACACCTTCAAGCTCAGGCCGGGCGTAAAATTCCACTCCGGCAATGCGCTGACCGCCGCCGACGTGGTTTATTCGGTGCAGCGCGCCGTGACGCTGAACAAGTCGCCGGGCTTCATCCTGACCCAGTTCGGCTTCAGCAAGGACAACGTGCTGGAGAAGGTCAAGGCGAGCGACGATTCCACCGTCGTCATGACCGTGTCGAAACCCTTCGCGCCGACCTTCTTCCTCAACTGCCTGACCTCCGGCGTCGCCTCGATCGTCGATTCAAAACTGGTCAAGGCCAATGAGAAGGACGGCGATTTCGGCAATGGCTGGATGAAGCTGAACTCGGCCGGCTCCGGCGCCTACAAGGTCCGCGCCTATCGCCCCAACGAGCAATATGCGCTCGACGCCAACGAGAGCTGGTACAAGGGCGCGCCGAAGAACAAGCGCGTCATCGTGCGCCACGTTGCCGAGCCGGCCTCGCAGCGCCTGCTGCTCGAGAAGGGCGATATCGACATGGCCCGCAACCTGTCGAAGGACCAGCTCGCCGCCGTCAAGGCCAACAAGGACATCGAGATCGTCCAGGGCGACAAGGGCTACATCCTCTATCTCGGGCTCAACACCAAGAACCCGAACTTCGCCAAGCCGGAGGTGCGCGAGGCGCTGAAATGGCTGGTCGACTACAAGTCGATCGAGACCAACATCGTCGAGGGCACCTACAAGCACCATGAATCCTTCCTGCCGAAGGGTTTCCTGGGCGCGATCGACGACAAGCCCTACAGCTTCAACCCCGCCAAGGCGAAAGAGCTGCTCGCCAAGGCCGGTCTGCCCAACGGCTTCTCGGTCACCATGGACGTCCGCTCCGTCAACCCGATCACCGACATCGCGCAAGCCGTGCAGGCGAGCTGGGCCCAGGCCGGCATCAAGCTCGAACTGATCCCCGGCGACGGCAAGCAGACCCTGACCAAATACCGCGCCCGGACCCACGACATCTATATCGGCCAGTGGGGCCCGGATTATCTCGACCCGCACACCAATGCCGAGACCTTCGCCATCAACGAGAACAATGGCGAGGACGCCAAGTCGAAGACGCTGGCCTGGCGCAACGCCTGGGACATCCCGGACATGACCAAGGTCACGCAGGCCAACGTGCTCGAACCCGACGCCGAGAAGCGCGCCGAGGTCTACGCCAACCTGCAGCGCGACCACCAGAAGGTCTCGCCCTTCGTCATCATGTTCCAGCAGGTCGAGGTCACGGCCGAGCGCAAGGGCGTCAGCGGCTGGGTGATCGGACCGTCGTCCGACACCAATTTCTACGCCCCGATCGTCAAGAACTGAGCCCTTCCACCGATTTCACCCGCCGCGCCCGAACAGGTCGCGGCGGGTTTTCTGCTTTGACCGGATGCAGGCCAGACGCATGATCGAACCAGAAACCGCCATGCCCGATCGGCAGGACAGGATGCGGCGATGACCAGTCTGACCGATGTACCGATGCCGGCTGCGCCGCGGAAGCCGGCCGCCGCCGGGCGCGCATTGCGCTGGGGCAAGCTCGTCTGGCGCGAGCTGACAACCGTCGCGATCACCATCTTCGGGCTGTTGCTGGTGACCTTCCTGATCGCCCGCGTCATCCCGATCGACCCGGTGCTCGCCGTCGTCGGCGACAATGCAAGGCCCGACGTCTATGAAAACGCCCGCATCGCGCTTGGCCTCGACAAGCCGCTCTGGCAGCAATTCGCCATCTATGTCGGAAAAGTCTTCACCGGCGATCTCGGCACCTCGGTGCTGACCTCCAACAAGGTCGTCGACGACATTGCGCGCGTCTTCCCGGCGACGCTCGAACTCGCCACGCTCGGCACGCTGATCGGCGTCACGCTCGGCATCCCGCTCGGCGTGCTGGCTGCGGTCTATCAGGGCCGCTGGCCCGACCAGATCGCGCGTTTCCTCGGCCTCTTCGGCTATTCGATCCCGATCTTCTGGCTCGGCCTGATGGGGCTCCTGCTGTTCTACGCGAAACTCGGCTGGGTCGGCGGGCCGGGCCGCATCGGCATCGCCTATCAGGATTTCGTCGATCCGATCACCGGCGTCATCGTCATCGACGCCGCCTTGCAGGGCGAATGGGACGCGTTTCGCGACGCCTGGTCGCATCTCATCCTGCCTTCGGCCGTGCTCGGCCTGTTCAGCCTCGCCTATATCAGCCGGATGACGCGCAGCTTCATGATCACCGAGCTGCAGCAGCAGTATGTCATCGCCGCGCGCGTGAAGGGCATGTCGGAGTTCCGCGTCGTCTGGCGCCATGCGCTGCGCAACGCCTTCGTGCCGCTGGTCACGGTGATCGCGCTGTCCTACGCCAATCTGCTCGAAGGCTCGGTGCTGACCGAGACGATCTTCGCCTGGCCGGGGCTCGGCCGCTACATCACCAATTCCCTGCTCAACGCCGACATGAACGCCGTGCTCGGCGGCACGCTGGTCGTCGGCGCGGTCTTCATCGGCGTCAACCTGCTGTCGGACATTCTCGGCCGGCTGGTCGATCCCAGGACGCGGTGAGGATCACGGCATGACCTGGACCGCCTATCTCACCACCGACTCGCCCGCCTCACGCCGGCAGGCGCGGCTCGGCCAGTTCTACCGGCAGTGGCTGGCGCTGAAGCGCAATCCGCTGACCGTGCTGGGGCTCGCCATCGTCGTGGCGCTGCTGCTGGTCGCGGCCTTCGCGCCGCTGATCGCGCCCTTCGATCCGCTGGCGCAGAACCTCGCGCGCCGCCTGCAGCCGCCGTCCTCGGTCAACTGGTTCGGCACCGATTCGCTGGGCCGCGATATCTTCAGCCGCATCGTCCACGGCGCCCGCGTCACGCTCGTCATCGTCATTCTCGTCGTCGTCTCGGTCGGGCCGATCGGCCTGCTGATCGGCGCGGCGTCGGGCTATCTCGGCGGCTGGGTCGACCGGCTGCTGATGCGCATCACCGACGTCTTCCTCGCCTTTCCGCGCCTCGTTCTGGCGCTCGCCTTCGTCGCCGCGCTCGGGCCGGGGCTGGAGAACGCCGTCATCGCCATCGCCTTCACCGCCTGGCCGCCCTATGCCCGCGTGGCGCGGGCCGAAACGCTGATCATCCGCAGCCAGGACTATATCGCCGCCGTCCGCCTCCAGGGCGCCTCGCAATGGCGCATCGTGCTGAAGCATGTCGTGCCGATGTGCCTGCCCTCGCTGATCGTGCGCACCACGCTCGACATGGCCGGCATCATCCTCACCGCCGCCGGCCTCGGCTTCCTGGGCCTGGGCGCGCAGCCGCCGATCCCGGAATGGGGCGCGATGATCTCGGCCGGCCGCGAGCAGATCTTCGACCAGTGGTGGGTCGCGACCTTCCCGGGCCTCGCCATCTGCATCGTCGCGCTCGGCTTCAACCTGCTCGGCGACGGCCTGCGCGATGTCATGGATGCGAGGTAGGACGATGCGCGCGCCCGATACGCCGACCGAACAGCCGCTGCTCGAACTCGACAATCTGCGGGTCGATTTCCACACCCCGACCGGCATCGTGCATGCCGTGCGCGGGCTTTCCTTCACGCTCGGGCGCGAACGCCTCGGCATCGTCGGCGAGTCCGGTTCCGGCAAGTCGATGACCGGCCGCGCCATCCTCGACCTCATCCCCTGGCCCGGCGAGGTCAAGGCCGACCGCATGGTCTATCGCGGCCAGGATCTGCACACCATGGACAAGCGCTCGCGCCGAAAGCTGCGCGGCCGCCACATCTCGATGGTGATGCAGGACCCGAAATTCTCGCTCAACCCGGTCCAGACCGTCGGCGAGCAGATCGCCGAGGCCTATCGCGTCCACCACAAGGCGAGTTCGCGCGAGGCCAGGGAGCGCTCGCTCGCGATGCTGGAGGCCGTCCAGATTCGCGAGCCGGCCCGCGTCTACGAGCTCTATCCGCACGAGGTCTCGGGCGGCATGGGCCAGCGCGTGATGATCGCGATGATGCTGATCGCCGAGCCCGACATCCTGATCGCCGACGAGCCGACCTCGGCGCTCGACGTCACCGTGCAGTTGCAGGTGCTGAAGATTCTCGACGATCTCGTGACCAGCCGCGGCATGGGCCTGATCTTCATCAGCCACGATCTGCATCTGGTGCAGTCCTTCTGCGACCGCGTCATCGTGATGTATGGCGGCAAGGCGATGGAGACGCTGCCGGCGGCCGAGCTCGCCGACGAGAACGCCCGAGGCGACCGCCATCCCTACACGCTCGGTCTGCTCGGCTGCCTGCCCGACCTCGACAAGCCCAAGGGCAAGCTCGCGACCCTGACCCGAGACCCGGCATGGCTGGCATGATGATCATTCGTCTCGGCGCGTCGCCTTTGCCGTCATGGTCGGCCTTGTGCCGACCACCCACGTCTTCGTTCGTCGAGCCCTGTGACAAAAACGTGGATGCTCGCCACAAGGGCGAGCATGACGTGGGAGGGTCTGCCGGCGCGCCGATGAACTCCGGATCACCCGCATGACCGCCCAACCCGCCATCATCGTCGACAGGCTCAACGTCTCCTTCGGCGATTCCCATGTCGTGAAGGACCTCTCCTTCACGGTCGCGTCCGGCGAGAGCTACGGCATCGTCGGCGAATCGGGCTCGGGCAAATCGACCGTGCTGCGCGTGCTCGCCGGCCTGAACCGCGACTGGAGCGGCGAGGTCACGATCCTCGGCAAGAGCCAGCCGAAAATCCGCGACAAGGCCTTCCACCGCGCCGTCCAGATGGTCTTCCAGGACCCCTATGGCTCGCTGCATCCCAAGAAGACGGTCGACGACGCGCTGGCCGAGCCGCTGGCGATCCACGGCATGCGCGACGCGGAAGCCCGGATCGGCCGCGCCATGACCGATGTCGGCCTGCCGCCCTCCTTCCGCTTCCGCTATCCGCACCAGCTTTCGGGCGGCCAGCGCCAGCGCGTCGCGATCGCGCGCGCCCTCGTGCTGGAGCCGACCATCCTGCTGCTCGACGAGCCGACCTCGGCGCTCGACGTCTCGATCCAGGCCGAGGTGCTGAACCTGCTGCAGGCGCTCCGCCACGAGCGCAAGCTGACCTATATCCTCGTCAGCCACGACCTCGCCGTCGTCGCCCATATGTGCGAGCGCCTGCTGGTCATGCAGTTCGGCGCCGGCGTCGAGGAGATGACGGCGGCGACCCTGGCCGCGCGCTCGCCGCAGACGGCCTATGCGCAGCAGCTCCTCACCGCGAGCGAAGGTTTCAAGCGGGCAGGCTGAGGTAAATCCTACGCGAGCCCTCATCCTGAGGAGCGCCGCAGGCGCGTCTCGAAGGATGCTCGAGGAGGCTCTGGAGACATCTGGAACATCCTTCGAGACGCCGCTTCGCGGCTCCTCAGGATGAGGGCTGAGGGGTTCGAGCCTCCATCGCAAGGGCCGCGCTGTGTCCAAAGCGTTTGGCAAGCGCGTCGCTTTGGTCGCATTCTCGTCGCAGGCTTGGGCTCGACTGCCCTGGCCCGCCGACCGGAGAGTTTCATAGATGGACGCCATCGCCGACCGCGCCTTCCGTCCGGAGACCGTACCCGAGCGGACGCCGGTGCCGCCCTTCGATCTGGTGATCTTCGGGGCCAGCGGCGATCTCGCCTTGCGAAAACTCTTCCCGGCGCTGGCGCAGCGCAATCAGGAGGGCGTGCTGCCGCCCGAAAGCCGCGTCCTCGCCGTCGTCCGCAAGGACGAGGACATGGCGGGGCTGCCGAAGCAGATCGCGGCGCGGCTGAAGGATGAAGGGCTCGCCTCCGACCAGATCGAAGGCTTCCTGCGCCGTCTCACCATGGTGCAGGCCGATGCGCTCAAGCCCGAGACCTACAAGGCGTTGAAGACAGCGCTCGGCGACAGCGAGCGCGTGCGCTCCTTCTATCTCTCGACACCGCCGGACCTGTTCATCCCGATCTGCCGGCACCTCGCCAAGGCCGACATCCTGACGCCGACCTCGCGCGTCATCCTCGAAAAGCCGATCGGGCGCGATCTCGCCTCGGCCCGCGAGATCAACGACGCGGTCGCGGCGATCCTTCCCGAGAGCCGGACCTACCGGATCGACCATTATCTCGGCAAGGAGACGGTGCAGAACCTGCTGGTGCTGCGCTTCGCCAACACGCTGTTCGAGCGCTCCTGGTCGAGCCGCGACATCGACAACATCCAGATCACGGTGGCCGAGACCGTCGGCCTCGAAACCCGCGCCGGCTATTACGACAAGGCCGGCCATCTGCGCGACATGGTGCAGAACCATGTGCTCCAGCTTCTCTGTCTCTTCGCGATCGAGCCGCCCAACACGCTGGAGGCCGACGCCGTGCACGACGAGAAGGTCAGGGTGCTGAAGGCGCTGCGGCCGATCGTCGGCCCCGACGTGCAGCGCCACACCGTGCGCGGCCAGTACGGGCCGGGCCAGAGCGACGGCCAGCGCGTGCGCGGCTATGCCGAGGAGCTCGGCCATGCCAGCAACACCGAGACCTTCGTGGCGATCCGCTGCGAACTCGACACCTGGCGCTGGGCCGGCGTGCCGATCTATCTGCGCACGGGAAAACGCATGGCGCAGCGTTATTCGGAGATCGCCGTCACCTTCAAGCCGGTGCCGCATTCGATTTTCGGCAGCGGTCCGGGCTGCGACAGGCTCGACGCCAACCGCCTCGTCATCCGGCTCCAGCCCAATGACGGCGTCCAGCTCCAGCTCATGATGAAGGTGCCCGGTTCCGGCAAGCTCAAGATCGTGCCGCGCCAGCTCGATCTGCGCTATGAGACCGCCTTCGACGTGCGCACGCCCGACGCCTATGAGCGGCTGCTGACCGACGTCATCCGCGGCGACCAGACCCTGTTCATGCGCCGCGACGAGGTCGAGCAGGCCTGGACCTGGATCGACCCCATCCTCGCCGGCTGGCAGGAGTATTCGCCGCAGCCGCATCGCTACGCCGCCGGCTCCTGGGGCCCCTCGCAGGCGATCGGCCTGATCGAGCGCGACGGCCGCTCCTGGGCCGACCCGGAGATCTCGTGATGGCGCCTGCCGGCCAGCTCGCCTGGCATCGCTTCGCCCATCTGTCGGAGGCTTCCGAGGCGCTGGCGGAGACGGTCGCGCTCAGGCTCTCGACGCAGATTTCCGAGCAGGGCAGGGCGCTGCTCGCCGTGCCGGGCGGCGCGACGCCGGCGCGCTTCCTCGCGGCGCTGGGCGAGCATGAGCTCGACTGGAGCAGGGTCACGCTGCTGCCGACCGACGAGCGTTTCGTCTCGGCCGACGACGCCGCCTCCAACGAGGCGATGATCCGCCAGAACTTCGCCCCGCTGGCGCAGGAAAGGGCCGGTTTCCTCTCCTTTCATGGTCATGGCAGCGATATCGAGGCCGCCGCCGCCGTGCTCTGCGCGCGCCTCGCCGAGGAGCCGCCGCTCGATCTGCTGGTCTCCGGCATGGGCGCGGACGGTCATGTCGCCTCGCTTTTTCCCGGCGCCGAATCCGCCTTCGCGCAGGCGCCCGACAGCGGCATCGTCGTCGCCCGCCCGCCCGGACTGCCGCCCAGATTGTCGCTCTCGCCGGCACGGCTCGCGGGCGCCGGCTGGGCCGCCCTGCTGGTCTCGGGCGCGGCCAAGGCGGCGGTGCTCGACGCTGCTGCTGCGCGCTCAGCGCCACTGCCGGTCGATCTTCTGCTCGCCCGTCCGCAGGGCCTCGACGTGTTCTGGGCGAAGGAGTAGAGCGCTGTCGCCCGCCTTCAATCGTTTGAAAGACTGCTGTCATGGATGAAGCCGCCGCCATCGCGCGCCTCGAAGCCTGCGGCGTCGTGCCGGTCGTGGTGATCGAGGACGCGCATCTCGCCGTGCCGCTGGCGCGCGCGCTGATCGCCGGCGGCGTCGACGTGATCGAGATCACCTTGCGCCGTCCTGCGGCCATGGCCGCGCTGGAGACGATCGCCCGCGAGGTGCCCGACATCCTCGCCATCGCCGGCACGGTGGTGACGCCGGCGCAGGTCGTCGATGTCAAGGAGGCCGGCGCGCAGGTCGTGGTCAGCCCCGGCTTCTCGGAGGCCGTCGACGACGCCATGCGCGCGGCCAGCCTGCCCTGGCTGCCGGGCGTCGCCACGGCGTCCGACTGCATGCGCGCCGTTTCGGCCGGCCGCCTTGTCTGCAAGTTCTTTCCGGCCGAACAGGCCGGCGGGCCGGCGACCATCAAGGCGCTGTCGGGGCCGTTTCCGCAACTGCGCTTCTGCCCGACCGGCGGCGTCAGTCTGGACAATCTCGACAGCTATCTCGCCCTGAAGCAGGTCATCTGCGTCGGCGGCTCCTGGGTCGTTCCGGCCGAGGCCGTCGCCAACCGCGACTGGGCTCTGATCAAGCGGCTGGCGCAGGAGGCGCGGGAGGCTGTCGCCCGTTTGCGGGAAGGGCGCGGGGAACCCTCTCCTGTAAGGAGAGGGCAGGGTGAGGTGTAGGCCGTTTGACACTTTGGCCGTGATCTCACGGCAGCCTGCCGTTGGGTCTCACTCCACTGGTCCAACGGCCGACACCTCACCCCTACCCCTCTCCTTACAGGAGAGGGGATCCCGCGCTCTATGTCCAGACGACGGTCCCGCATCTGCGCAGCGGCATTGCATGCCGTAGCGCGTGCGGGATGACACGGGCTACGCCCCCAGCCGCTCCACCGCCAGTTCCGCGATCGCCAGCGAACTGGTCAGCCCCGGGCTCTCGATGCCGAGCAGGTTGACCAGCCCCGGCACGCCATGCACGTCAGGCCCGTCGATGCGGAAATCCGGCATCGGCTCGCTGGCCGAATGCAGCTTCGGCCGGATGCCGGCATAGTCGGCGACCAGCGCGCCGTCGGCCAGCCCCGGCCAGTAGGTCCGGATCGCGGCGTAGAATTTCTCCGCCCGCGCCGCGTCGACGATCAGGTCCTGGTCGTGCTCGACCCATTCGACATCCGGGCCGAACTTGACCCGCCCGCCCATGTCGATCGTGGCGTGGATGCCGAGCCCGGCCGCTTCCGGGATCGGATAGACCAGATGCGAGAACGGCTGCTTGCCGGTGAGCGCAAAATAGTTGCCCTTGGCGTAGTGCTGGACCGGGACGTGCTCGGCCGGAAAGCCGGCGAGCCTGCCGAGCAGGCGCGGCGCGCCGTGCCCGGCGGAATTGACGATGCTGCGCACCGAATAGGTCGCGGGATCCGCGCCGCCGAAATCGACGCTGAAGCCGTCGGTCTCGCGCCGCCAGCCGGCGATCGGCGTGTTCAGCGCCAGCGAGCCGCCGGCCGCCTCGCAGTCGCCGAGCAGCGACAGCATCAAGGCGTGGCTGTCGACGACGCCGGTCTCCGGAGAGAGCAGCGCGATCTCGCAGGCGAGCTCCGGCTCCAGCGCGCGCGCCTCGTCCCGGCCGAGCCAGCGCAGGCTGTCGACGCCGGAGGCCGCGGCGCGCGCGTGGATCGTCTCAAGCGCCGGGCGCTGGCCGGCCGAGGTCGCCACGATCAGCTTGCCGCAGGCCTTGTGCGGCAGGGCGCGCTCCCGAAGGTAATCGTAGAGCCGCTTGCGGCCCTCGACGCAGACCTTCGCCTTCAGCGAGCCAGGCGGATAATAGATTCCGGCATGAATGACCTCGCTGTTGCGCGCCGAGGTCTGGGTGCCGATGCCGTCCGCCGCCTCGGCGATGACGACCTCGCGGCCGGCGAGCGCCAGCGCGCGCGCCGTGGCGAGGCCGACGACGCCGGCCCCGATGACGAGACAATCGATATCGCTCATGCCGCCGCCGCCCTCACGCGTGCTGCGGCATCGCGATCTCGACCAGGCTCGCCCAATAGGTCACGCCGACCGGGATCGCCGCGTCGTTGAACTCGTAGGCCGGGTGGTGCAGCCCGGCGGAATCGCCGTTGCCCATCATGATGTAGGCGCCGGGGCGCTCCTCCAGCATGAAGGAAAAATCCTCCGCGCCCATGGTCGGCGGGATCTCGGTGTCGATCGCGTCCTTGCCGAAGACGGTCCGGGTCGCGCTGGTGACGAAATCGGTCTGGCCGGCATGGTTGAAGGTCACCGGGTAGCCGCGATCGTACTCGACGGTCGCGACCAGCCCGTAAGACAGAGCGACGCCCGCCGTGATCTCGCGGAAACGCTTTTCGGCGAGGTCGCGCACCTCGCCCGAGAGCGTGCGCACCGTGCCCTTGATCTCCGCCGTCTGGGGGATGACGTTGAAGGCCTCGCCGGCCTTCACGGCGGTGACCGAGACGACCAGCGCTTCCAGCGGGTCGGCGTTGCGCGAGACGATCGTCTGCAGCGCGGTGACGAGCTGGCAGGCGGCGATCAGCGGATCGACGGTGTCGTGCGGCTTGGCGGCGTGGCCGCCGCGCCCTTCGAGCCTGACCAGGAAGCGGTCGGCGGCGGCCATCATCGGCCCCTTGCGGATGGCGAACTGGCCGATCGGCATTCCCGGCATGTTGTGCAGGCCATAGACCTCCTGCACGCCGAAGCGCTCCATCATCCCGTCGGCGCACATCTCCTTGCCGCCGGCGCCGCCCTCTTCGGCCGGCTGGAAGATCACGATCGCGGTGCCGTCGAAATCGCGGGTTTCGGCGAGGTATTTCGCTGCGCCGAGCAGCATGGCGGTGTGGCCGTCATGGCCGCAGGCATGCATCTTTCCGGGCACGCTCGAGCGGTGCTCGAGATTGGTCTCCTCATGGATCGGCAGCGCGTCCATGTCGGCGCGCAGCCCGATCACCTTGCCCGAGCCCTGGCCCTTGCCCCTGATCACCCCGACGACGCCGGTGCGGCCGATGCCCGTCACCACCTCGTCGACGCCCCAAGCCTTCAGCTTCTCGGCGACGACGCCCGCGGTCCGCTGGACGTCGTAGAGCAGCTCGGGATGGCGGTGGAAGTCGCGGCGGATCGCGGCGATCTCGGGCGACAGCGCGGCGATGAGTTCGGATTTCGGCATCGGGTCCTCGAAGACGGGGCGCGGCGGGGTCCGCAGGAAACGGGTTGCGCAAGGCGGCCAAGCTAGCCCGCGAGGCCGGTCGCTGTCCAAGCCTCTCGCCGCATGGCGGCACGCGGGCGGCGGCATGAGCGCGGGACGCGCACGCGCCACGATCGCGAACGAGCGATGATCGCGCCGGTCTCGAAGGTCATCAGCGTATAGTCAGTCAAGCGCCGCCGACTGCTCCCGCCATGCCAGCCATGATTTCGCCTTGCCGGCTGAATAGAGGCTCGTCCCGCACTGCTCGGCCTAGCCTGACGACAAGCCTGAACTGGCGGCCTGAGCCTCACTCATCTCCCTTCACGTCTGGTCGATTATGCGTCAGTTGTTTCTGGCCGCGTCGCTTGCGGTTTGCGTCCCGTTCGTTGCTCACGCCGATGGCGTCCCCGAAAAAATATCCTTCCAGCCGCAGGTCAAGGGCACGCGCTGCCTGAAGCCCGAGACCCTGGCCATGATCGACCAGCTCATCGCAAAGATCGGCCCGATCCAGATCACCTCGACCTGCGGCGGCCGGCACGCCCGCCGCTCCCAGCACTATCTCGGCAAGGCGATCGATTTCCGCCCGCTCAACACCACGCCCAGGCGCGCCGCCGCCGCCGCGCGCGAACTCGACAGCGTCGGCGGCGTCGGCAGCTATTCGAACGGCCTCGTCCATGTCGATGTCGGCGAGCGCGAACTCTCCTGGTACGGCCATAAACGCAAGCGCCGCTACGCCCAGGCGCGCTGAGGCGCGTTTTTGCTGCCGCCCGCCTTCCGGCGTCGGTTGGATGAGGGGCAGCGGAGCGCCGCGAGGCGCTGGTGGTGTCTAGAGCCGCGACCGTTGAGCCAGGTCGCGGCGCGGGCAGATTGAGCCACTGCCCGCACGCCCCGTGGCGCTCCGCTTCGGCGATTTCGGACTTCGGGCCGCGCTTGTACGGACGGTCGGTTCCAGTCCTGATCGCTCGGACGCCAGTTCGGCTCATCGCCTCGTCGCATCCTCGGTCGCGGGGCGTTTCCCGGCCTGCCTTCCAGCGAGCTCCTCGCACAGGGACCGTAGTGTCCCCAGGGCGGTGCCCCGAAGCCTCCCGGGAGTGGATCGTAACTCCACCCGCAGGCGCCGCCCTCAACCCCGCCAATGGCATACCTCCGGATGGCTGCCCCTCGGGGATGAGGTGGTGAGAGGATAAGGGAGGTTGAGGGAGCGGGGATAAGTTTGTTTTCTTTCCCCCTCGACGGTGAAGCGCGGGGAACCCCTCTCCTGTAAGGAGAGGGGCAGGGGAGAGGTGTCGGCCCCTCGACCAGCGAGGCGCGATGGCGACGGAACGACAGGATTTTGCGAGGAAACTGCGCCGACAATCGACAAAGCCGGAGGACATCCTCTGGACCCTGCTGCGCGCCCACCGCCTCGGCGGGCTGAAGTTCCAGCGGCAGGCTCCACTGCTCGGCTACACCGTCGATTTCCTCTGCTTCCAGCGCAAGCTCGTGATCGAACTCGACGGCCGGCAGCATGATGGCGAACGCGACTACGATGCGGCCAGGACGCAGGAGATCGAACGCCACGGCTTCATGGTGATCCGCTTCCGCAACGACCTCGTGCTGAACGACCGCGACGCCGTCATCGCCCGCATCCGCGAGGCGGCGGGAACCGCGACGGAAAACCCTCTCCTGTAAGGAGAGGGCAGGGTCAGGTGACGGCCGTCTCCGCGCGAGGCTCCTGTCGGCGGCGGCAAGGTTTGCGTTCCGCTGGTTGAGGGGCCGTCACCTCACCCCTGCCCCTCTCCTTACAGGAGAGGGGTTCCCCGCGCTTTTGTCGTCATAGCCGGGCTTGTTGTTCAGACCGGGGTCATGACCGACACCTGTTCGGAGAGATGGCCGACGGATTTTGGGTTGGTCATGTCCCCGGTCTGAACAACAAGGCCGACCATGACGGGGGTGGAATGGTCATTAGGGGCGTGGCCGCTTTCGACCCGTTGCGGACATCTGGCGACATAAAATTCGAGCTTGAACGTGCTATAGCAGGGCCGTTGAAAGCGGGGCAAAACGGCGGTGCGAATGCGCGATGGGGCTGTCTGAAGAGAACAAGGAATGGCTTGATTACTGGGTGCCAAAGGCTGAGGCTGGCGACCCCGAAGCGCAAATCGCGTTGGGGTGGGAATACCAGAAGGGCGAGTTATTGGCGAAAGACATCGATGCTGCAAAGCGTTGGTTTATGGCAGCGGAAAATGAGTGCCCCGAGCTAGGCTATTTTAATTTGATGAAGATGATGTCCATAGAAGATCATCATTCTATTGATGAAATATTCCGTATTTCGGAATGGCGAATGGGCGCAATATACTATATTTATGGCTGGTATCGAGCGCAGAAGGGCGCGGATAATGCAGAGCTAGCCGACTTGTTCACGCTGGGATCGAAACGTGGACATCTTCCGTCCCAAATTAGGATGCATCAAATCGGAAGATCAGTATGGAGCCGACTATGGGGGTTTCCTTACGAGGCAAAGCTGATTGGCCGAGCATTAGTCATCTGGTGGCGCAACCGCGATGACGTGCGTGTCGTGCGCTGAGCATGGGCTGTCCGCTTCCGGCCCGTAGCGGCCCCCACCGAAAAGGGTCGCCCTCACACCCCAAACCGCTCCCGCCACGCCGCCACATCCTCCAGCGCCACATTCGAGCCGCAGAGCACCAGTCCCACCCGCTCGCCCGGCTTGAACATGTCCTTGCGCGCGGCCGCCGCCGCGACCACGCAGGCCGCCGCCGGCTCCAGCAGCACGCGCCCGTTCTGCAGCACCCAGACGATCTCTCGCACCGCCTCGGCGTCCGGCACGACGACGATCTCCTCCAGGAAGTCGCGCGCCGCGGCCATCGTCCGCTCGGTGGCGAAGGGCGCGTTGAGGGTCCGCGCGATCGAGGTCGCGCGCAGCGGGACCGGTTTTCCGGCGGCGAGCGCCTGCGTCATCGTGGTTGCGCCCTCGGTCTCGACGCCGTGGATGCGCACCGACGGGTCCAGCCCCTTCAGCGCCGCCCCGACGCCGGCCGAAAAACCGCCGCCGCCGATCGAGATGAAGACATGGTCGAGCCGGCCGCTGGCGTCGTTAGCCAGTTCGAGGCCGAGCGTGCCATGGCCGGCGATGATCGCCGGATCGTCGAAGGAATGGATGTTGGTCATGCCGTCGGCGGCATAGGTTTCGGCCCTGGCGAAAGCCTCGATCGCGTCCTCGCAGAACTCGACCTCGCCGCCGGCGTCCTTCGTCAGGGCGACGTTGAGGGCCGCGACGTCCTTCGGCATCAGCACCAGCGCGCGGGCCCCCATGGCCTTGGCCACCAGCGAGACGGCGATGGCGTGGTTGCCGCCCGAGACGGTGACGACGCCGCGCGCAAGCTCCGCCTCGCTCATGCCCATCAGCTTGTTGAAGCAGCCGCGCACCTTGAACGAGCCGGCAAGCTGCAGCGCCTCGACCTTGACCATGGTCTCGACGCCGAGCCGGGCCGAGAGGCCGGCGCTGTGCCAGGTCGGCGTGCGCCGGATCTTTCCGGCGATGCGGGTGGCGGCGGCCTGGATGTCCGCGAGGGTGACGTCGAACTGCATGGTTCAAGCCTTTTCGGGTGTCTTTCCGATTCCTTATAGGCGCGAAATCGACCGAGGCGAGCCCGCGACGCGCAGGGCGGTCAGGCGCTGCCGGGATTGACCGGGGACGCCATGCGCCTAGCCTGCGGCACGAAATTCGCCTGAAGCCGGACTTTGGAGAACCGACCCCGTGACCCTGACGCCCAAGGAGATGCTTGCGAAACTGGTTTCGTTCAACACGGAATCGCAACGCAGCAATCTCGACCTGATCCATTTCTGTCGCGACTATCTCGCCAGCCATGGCGTCGAGAGCACGCTGGTCCCGAGCGAGGACGGGCGGAAAGCCAATCTCTTCGCCACCGTCGGGCCGAAGGCCGATGGCGGCGTCGTGCTGTCGGGCCATACCGACGTCGTGCCGGTCGCCGGGCAGGACTGGACCTCCGATCCCTGGACGCTGACCGAGCGCGACGGCCGGCTCTACGGCCGCGGAACCTGCGACATGAAGGGGTTCGACGCGCTGGCGCTGGCGCTCGTGCCGGAGATGCTGGCTGCGCCGCTGAAGCGGCCGGTCCATATCGCGCTCTCCTATGACGAGGAGGTCGGCTGCGTCGGCGCGCGCTTCCTGACGCAGGCGATGGCCGATGCCGGCCTGCGGCCCTCGGCGGTGATCGTCGGCGAGCCCTCGATGATGCAGGTCGTCACCGGCCACAAGGGCGGCACGCGGATGACGACGACCGTGCACGGCCATGCCGTGCATTCCAGCCGCGTCGACATCGGCGTGCCGGCCGTGATGATCGCGGGCGAGCTGATCGCCTGGCACAATCAGGTGATGGCGGAGAACAAGGCGCGCGCCGCCGCCGACAACCCGTTCGAGCCGCCCTACAGCACGCTGCATGTCGGCGTCGTCGAGGGCGGCACGGCCGTCAACATCACCGCCGAGCGCTGCATGTTCAGCCACGAGGTCCGCGTCGTGCCCGGCGACGAGGGCGCCGATTATGTCGGGCGCTATCGGGCGAGGGTCGCCGAACTGGAGGCGCGGATGAAGGCGATCGCGCCGGGCAGCGGGATCGAGGTCGAGATCACCTCCCAGACCCCGCCGCTCGCGCCCGAGCGCGACGGCGCGGCCGAGGCGCTCTGCCGCCGGCTCACCGGCGACAATGGCAGCCATGTCGTGGCCTATGGCACCGAGGGCGGCCTGTTCCAGGCGCAGGGCTGGTCGACCGTGGTCTGCGGGCCGGGCGACATCGCCCAGGCGCACCAGCCGGACGAGTTCGTCAGCGTGGCGCAGCTCGATGCGGGCGCGGCCTTTCTGCGCGGGGTGATCGCCGAGCTCGCGCGCTGAAAGTTCGATCTGGAACGAAATCAGCAAGGACGGGCTGGACGCCGGCGGGCTTGCGTCATTACTCTGCTGGCTTCCCCGATCGACGGCCAACGCTCGTCGCCGATCGGACCGCTCCCGGGAGGAGTGGGTCTCAACCAGACTGCTGGAGCAACCGATCATGTCGTTCAGGACCAACTGCCTTGCCGCCGTGGCGGCTCTCGCGCTGATCTGCGGCCCGGCCCAGGCGCAGACCCTGCGCTACGCCAACCAGGGCGAGCTGAAATCGCTCGATCCCTACACCGTCAACGAGACCACGACCCACGCCCATCTCGGCCATCCCTATGAGGGCCTGATCCGGCGCGGCAAGCAGCTCGAGATCCTGCCCGGCCTCGCCGAGAAATGGGATGTCTCCGAGGACGGCAAGACCTGGCGGTTCACGCTGCGCAAGGGCGTGAAATTCCATGGTGGCGAGGATTTCACCGCCGACGACGTGGTCTTCTCGGCCGATCGCGCCCGCGCGCCGGGCTCCAACGTCCAGACCCGCGTGCCCTCGGGCGCCAAGGTCGTGAAGATCGACGACCACACCGTCGAGTTCCAGTTGCCGACGCCCAACCCGATCCTGCATTACCAGTGGGACACCTGGTACATCATGTCCAAGAAGTGGGCCGAGGCGAACAACTCGACCGCGCCGACGCCGGCCAGCGCCACGACGCCGACCTTCGCCTCGCTCAACGCCAACGGCACCGGCGCCTTCCGCATCGAGAGCCATCAGCCCGGCGTCAAGACTGTGTTCAAGGTCAACGAGAACTGGTGGAACAAGCAGGTCGAGCATAATCTCAAGGAGATCGTCTTCACGCCGATCGCCTCGGACGCGACGCGTGTCGCCGCGCTGCTCTCCGGCGAGGTCGACGTCATCGAGCCGGTGCCGATCCAGGACATCCAGCGCGTCAATTCGTCGGGCACGGTGCAGGTGCTGACCGGTCCCGAGCTGCGCACGATCTTCCTCGGCATGGACCAGGTCCGCGACGAATTGGTCGAGTCGAGCGTCAAGGGCAAGAACCCGTTCAAGGACGTCAAGGTCCGCCAGGCCTTCTACCAGGCGATCGACATCGAGACGATCAAGAGCCGCGTAATGCGCGGGCTCGCGACGCCGTCGCCCTTGATGATCGCGCCGGAGCTGTTCCCCAACACCGGCTTCACCCGGGCAAAGTTCGACGCGGCCGCAGCCAAGGCGCTGCTGGCGGAGGCCGGCTATCCCAACGGCTTCGAGGTCGGCATGGACTGCCCCAACGACCGCTACGTCAATGACGGCTCGATCTGCCAGGCGGTGGTCGGCATGCTGGCGCGCATCGGCGTCAAGGTGAACCTCAACGCCCAGCCCAAGGGCCAGTATTTCGCAAAGGTGCTGAAGCCCGGCGGCTACAACACCTCCTTCTACCTGCTCGGCTGGACGCCCGGCACCAGCGACGCCCACAACGTCCTGTTCGACATCATGGGCTGCCGCGACAACCCGGCCTCCTCGCGCGGCGAGGCCAATGTCGCCGGCTACTGCAGCAAGAAGGTCGACGCGCTGACCGACAAGATCCTGGTCGAGGCCGACAAGGCCAAGCGCGACGCCATGATCAAGGAAGCCTTCCAGATCGCGATCGACGAGTTCGGCTACATCCCGCTGCACCAGCAGGCGCTGGCCTGGGGCGTGTCGAAGAAGGTCAAGCTCTCGCAGCGCGCCGACAATGCGGTGAACTTCCAGTACGCGATGAAGGAGTGAGCGGGATCGGCTGCCGACCCTTCCTGTCATTGCGAGCGTAGCTAAGCAATCTGGAGCCTTAGTGCTCAAAGGCCCTGGATTGCTTCGTCGCTCCGCTCCTCGCAATGACGGGGAGTTGATCATCCCAAGGCGTCCATGCTCGCTTTCATCCTGCGCCGGCTCTTCCAGTCGCTCATCGTCATGCTGAGCGTGGCGCTGATCGCGTTCGCGATGTTCCGCTTCGTCGGCGATCCGGTGAACCAGATCGTCTCGATCGACACGCCGCAGGCGCAGGTCGCCGAGATCCGGGCCTCGCTTGGCCTCGACGACCCCTTCCTCGTCCAGTTCGCGCGCTATATCGGCAACGCCGCGCGGCTCGAATTCGGCGTCTCCTACCAGTTCCGCCTGCCGGTGATCTCGCTGCTCGGCGAGCGCGCGCCGGCGACGCTGGAGCTCGCCTTCATGTCGGCGCTGTTCTCGCTCGTCGTCGGCATCCCGATGGGCGTCTACACCGCGCTGAAGCGCGAGAGCTGGCTGGCAAAACTGTTCCAGGCGGTCTCGCTGATCGGCATCAGCCTGCCGACCTTCCTGATCGGCATCCTGCTGATCTACCTGTTCTCGGTGACGCTGGGCTGGCTGCCCTCCTTCGGGCGCGGCGATGTCGTGAAGATCGGCTCGTGGTGGACCACGGGGCTTCTGACGGTCTCGGGCTGGAAGGCGCTGATCCTGCCCTCGATAACGCTCGGGCTGTTCCAGATGACGCTGATCATGCGCCTCGTCCGGGCCGAGATGCTGGAGGTGCTGCGCGCCGACTACATCAAGTTCGCAAGGGCGCGCGGGCTGAAGACGCGGGCCGTGCATTTTGGCCATGCGCTGAAGAACACGCTGGTGCCGGTCATCACCATCGCCGGCCTCCAGCTCGGCTCGATCATCGCCTTCGCCATCATCACCGAGACGGTGTTCCAGTGGCCCGGCATGGGCCAGCTCTTCCTGCGCTCGGTCCAGAACGTCGATATCCCGATCATGGCGGCCTATCTGATGCTGATCTCCTTCCTGTTCGTGTCGATCAACCTCGCCGTCGACCTGCTCTACGCGGCGGTCGATCCGCGCTTGCGCGCCACAGTCGGCGCGCATTGAGGGGGCGGGGATGACGGGCATGTTTGTCTTCGCATCAGGCATCGCGAGCCCTTTCCCGTCATGGCCGGGCTTGTCCCGACCATCCACGTCTTGCCTCGTCGAGCGCCACGACCAAGACGTGGATGCTCGCCACAAGGGCGAGCATGACGGGGTGCGCGATCGGCGGAGCAGGGCATGACCGTGTCACCATCTTCGGACGACAAAACCCCCTCCCGCTGGAACCGCATCCGCCACAGCGACATTCTGGCGAGCTTCCTGAAGTCGAAGGTGACGATGGTCGCGGCCTTCGTCGTGCTCATCCTCTTCGTCGGCGCGGCCTTCTCGCCCTGGCTCGCCCCGACCAATCCCTTCGACCCGGCGACCGTGTTCCTCGCCGATTCGATGATCCCGCCGGCCTGGCAGGATGGCGGCGAGGCGCGCTTCATCCTCGGCACCGACGACCAGGGCCGCGACCTCTATTCGGCGATCCTCTACGGCATGCGCGTCTCGCTGACCGTCGGCGGGCTCGGCGTCGCGCTGGCCGCCTCGATCGGCATCACGCTCGGCCTGCTCGCCGGCTATCTCGGCGGCCGCGTCGACGCCATCATCATGCGCATCGCCGATGTCCAGCTCACCTTCCCGGCGATCCTGATCGCGCTTCTGATCGACGGGGTGGTGCGCGGCATCTTCAAGAGCGCCTCGCGCGAAGACACCGCGATCTATGTGCTGGTGATCTCGATCGGGCTCTCCTTCTGGGTGCAGTACGCCCGCACCATCCGCGGCTCGACGCTGGTCGAGCGCAACAAGGATTATGTCCTGGCGGCACGGCTCGTCGGCCTGCCGGCGCCGCTGATCATGCTGCGCCATGTCCTGCCCAACGTCATCGGCCCGGTGCTGGTGATCCTGACGATCAATCTGGGCTTGGCCGTCATCACCGAGGCGACCTTGTCCTTCCTCGGCGTCGGCCTTCCCGCCACCCAGCCCTCGCTCGGCACGCTGATCTCGATCGGCAACAAATACCTGTTCTCGGGCGACTGGTGGATCGTCGCTTTCCCCGGCATCACGCTGGCGGCGCTGGTGCTGGCGGTGAACCTGCTCGGCGACTGGCTGCGCGACGCGCTCAATCCGAGGCTGCGCTGAAGCGTGCCGCGAAATTGTGCACCGCTCCGATTAGTCATGCATTCAAAGCGCATTAGCCCCGTGACTCGCGCGCAATGTGCACTTAACATCACGCACTTCGTCGGTCCCGGTCCGGGCCGCGCCTTTGGGAGGCATCACCTATGACACCGCGTTTCATCGCTCTCGCCGCCGCCATGATCGGCGCGTCGGTCTTCGCCATCGCCGCGGCCGAGGCGCGCCCGCTGAAATGGGCCGCCGCCGGCGACGCGCTCACCATCGATCCCCATGGCCAGAACGAAGGTCCGACGACCTCGCTGACCCAGCACATCTATGAGAGCCTGACCGAGCGCGACCATGCCGGCAAGCTCGAGCCGCTGCTCGCGACCTCCTGGCGCGTGCTGCCCGACGATCCGACGACCTGGGAGTTCAAGCTCCAGTCCGGCGTCAAGTTCCATGACGGCGCGCCCTTCAGCGCCGACGACGTGGTGTTCTCCTATGAGCGCGCCATGCAGCCGACCTCCGACTTCAAGGGCTACCTGACCTCGGTCGAGAAGGTGACCAAGGTCGACGACATGACGGTGCGGATCAAGACCAAGGGGCCGAACCCGCTGCTGGTCAACAACACCTCCTCGATCCGGATCATGAGCAAGGCCTGGGCCGAGAAGAACAACGCCACCAAGGCGCAGGACTTCAAGAACAAGGAGGAGAACTTCTCCGTCCGCAACGCCAACGGCACCGGCCCCTTCATCCTGGTCACGCGCGAGGCCGACGTGAAGACGGTGATGAAGCGCAACGACGCCTACTGGAACAAGGCCAAGGTGCCGCTCGAGATCACCGAGCTGACCTATGTCCCGATCAAACAGGACGCCACCCGCGTCGCGGCGCTGCTCTCGGGCGAGGTCGATTTCGTCCAGGACGTGCCGGTGCAGGACATCGCCCGGCTCAAGAGCCAGCCGAAGATCCGCGTCACCTCCGGTGCCGAAAACCGCACCATTTTCTTCGGCATGGACGTCGCGTCCAAGGACCTGAAGGGCGACAGCGTCGAGGGCAAGAACCCCTTCGCCGACAAGAAGGTGCGCCAGGCGCTCAACATGGCGATCAACCGCTCGGCGATCCAGCGCGTCGTGATGCGCGGCGAGTCGGTGCCGACCGGCGTCATCATGCCGCCCTTCGTCAATGGCTGGACCAAGGAACTCGACGCCGCCCCGCCGACCGACGTCGCCAAGGCCAAGGCGCTGCTGAGCGAGGCCGGCTTCCCGAACGGCTTCTCGACCACGCTGCATTGCCCCAACGACCGCTACGTCAATGACGAGGGCATCTGCCAGGCGGCGGTCGGCATGTTCGGCCAGATCGGCGTCAAGGTGAACCTGGTCTCGCAGTCGAAGTCGATCCACTTCAACCTGATCCAGAAGAACCCGCCCGAGACCGAGTTCTACCTCGTCGGCTGGGGCGTGCCGACCTATGACTCCGACTACATCTTTTCCTACATGTACCACAGCCGCAGCGGCTCGCAGGGAAGCTGGAACGCCACCGGCTACAAGGACGCCGAGGTCGACACGATGATCCAGTCGCTGTCGCGGGAGGTCGATATCCCCAAGCGCGACGCCACGATCGCCAAGCTCTGGACCAAGCTGAAGGACGAGACGATCTACCTGCCGATCCATCACCAGTCGCTGAGCTACGGCATGAGCTCGACGCTCGACATCCCCGTCGACGTCGCCAACAACCCGAAGCTGAAGATGGTGAGCTTCAAGGGCTCGTAGTTCCCCGCGAAGTCTCCGCGTGACCCTCTCCGTCATGGTCGGGCTTGTCCCGACCATCCACGTCTTCCGCCGTCGAGCGCTATGACGAAGACGTGGATGCTCGGCGCAAGGCCGAGCATGACGGCGGAAGGTCGTCGAAACCAGAAAAGAAGAGCCCCAAATGCTCGCCTATATCCTGCGCTCGCTGATGCAGGGGCTGGTGGTGATGCTCGCCGTCGCCTTCATCGCCTTCTCGATGTTCCGCTTCGTCGGCGACCCGGTCGTCAACATGATGGGCCAGGAGGCGACGCTGCAGGACCGCGCCGATCTGACCGAGCGGCTCGGCCTGAACGACCCCGTGCCGCTGCAGTTCGCCCGCTTCGTCGCGGACGCGGCGCGCGGCGATTTCGGCATCTCCTACCGCCAGAGCCGACAGGTCTCCTCGCTGATCCTCGAGCGTTTGCCGGCGACGGTCGAGCTCGCCGTGCTCTCGGCGATCTTCGCCTTCGTCGTCGGCATCGCGCTCGGCGTCTATGCCGCGATCAGGCGCGACGGCTGGATCGCCAATCTCGTGATGTCGCTCTCGCTCATCGGCGTCAGCCTGCCGACCTTCCTGATCGGCATCGGGCTGATCTACATCTTTGCCGTCGAATTGCGCTGGCTGCCCTCCTTCGGCCGCGGCGAGACCGTCCAGATCGGCTGGTGGTCGACCGGCCTGCTCACCGTCAGCGGCCTGAAATCGCTGGTCATGCCGGTGCTGACGCTCGGCTTCCTGCAGCTCACCCTGATCATGCGCCTCGTTCGCTCCGAGATGCTGGAGGTGATGCGCGCCGATTTCATCCGCTTCGCCCGGGCGCGCGGCATCCCCGAACGCAAGATCGAGTTCCGCCATGCCCTGCGCAACACCATGATCCCGGTCATCACCATCGCCGGCCTGCAGCTTGGCGGCGTCATCGCCTTCGCCATCGTCACGGAAACCGTGTTCCAGTGGCCGGGGCTGGGCGCGCTCTTCGTCACCGCGGTGCAGTTCGTCGACGTGCCGGTGATGTCGGCCTATCTGCTTTTCGTCGCCTTCGTCTTCGTGGTGACCTCGCTGATCGTCGATCTGGTCTATGTCGCGCTCGATCCGCGCCTGCGCACCGGCAACCCGGCCATGGCGAAGTGAGGGGCCGATGAGCATCATGACCCCCATTGTCATTCCGGGGCGGCCCAAAGGGCCGAACCCGGAACCCACGACCGGGCGAGCCCTGTCGAAAAGGCGTTTCGCTGTGGTGAGCCCCGTCTTGGGTTCCGGGTTCTTCGCTATGCGAAGCCCCGGAATGACAAAGGGTGGCGCATGACGACGCTTCCCGCTCCCACACCTGCCAAGCAGGGCCGCCTCGCCCGCGCCTGGGATTCCGACATCGCCTATTCCTTCCGCTCCTCGAAGGTGACGGTGGTGGCGACGGTGATGGCCCTGATCCTCGTGCTGGCGGCGGTGTTCGCGCCGCTGATCGCGCCCTACGACCCGTTCGATCCGGCCTCGCTCGATCTCTCCGATGGCTTCTCTAAACCGATGGAGCCCAACGAGATCACCGGAAAGACGTTCTGGCTCGGCTCGGATGCACAGGGCCGCGACATCTTCTCGGCCATCCTCTACGGCTCGCGCATCTCGCTGCTGGTCGGCGCGGCCTCGGTGGTGTTCTCGCTCGTCATCGGTGTGGGCCTGGGCCTCGTCGCCGGCTATGTCGGCGGCCGCACCGAGGCGCTGATCATGCGCGTCGCCGATATCCAGCTCTCCTTCCCGGCGATCCTCGTGGCCCTGCTGGTCTTCGGCGTGGCGCGCGGGCTGATCCCGCCCGCCATGCAGGAGCGCGCGACGCTTTTCGTGCTGGTCGCGGCGATCGGGCTGTCGAACTGGGCGCAATATGCCCGCACCGTGCGCGGCTCGACGCTGGTCGAGAAGAACAAGGTCTATGTCGACGCCGCCCGCCTGATCGGCCTCAAGGCCTGGCCGGTGATGCTGAAGCACGTCCTGCCCAATGTCGCCGGCCCGGTGCTGGTCATCGCCACGATCAACCTGGCGCTGGCGGTGATCGAGGAGGCGACCTTGTCCTTCCTCGGAGTCGGCATGCCGCCCACACAGCCCTCGCTCGGCACGTTGATCCGCTTCGGCCAGCAATATCTGTTCTCGGGCGAATGGTGGATCCTGCTGTTTCCCTCGCTCGTGCTGATCCTGCTGGCCTTATCGATCAACCTGTTCGGCGACTGGCTGCGCGACGCGCTGAATCCGAAATTGAGGTGAGGGCGATTGGATTGTTTGACACCATGCTTTTCAGATCGGCTGTCATCCCGGACCAGCCGCGCAGCGGCGCCGATCCGGGATCCATTCCTGAACCTTCGCCGGAAGCGTTCAGGAATGGATCCCGGGTCTCCCTTCGGTCGCCCGGGATGACCCTTGGGAGGAGATTTCATGTTGTTTGAAGCTGGAACGAGGTGATGGCTGAAAATCCGTCGTTGCCCGTCCTCTCCGTTCGCGACCTTACCGTCGAGTTCGTCACGCGCCGCGCCACGTTGCGCGCGCTCGACCAGATTTCCTTCGACATCGCGCGCGGCGAGGTTTTGGGCGTGGTCGGCGAGTCGGGAGCCGGCAAATCCGTCACCGGCTCGGCCATCATCGGCCTGATCGACCCGCCCGGCCGCATCGCGGGAGGCGAGGTCATCCTGTCGGGCGAGCGCGTCGACAACCTCTCGCCGGACGCGATGCGAAAGATGCGCGGAAAACGCATCGGCATGATCTTCCAGGACCCGCTGACCAGCCTCAACCCGCTCTACCGCGTCGGCGAGCAGTTGATCGAGACGATCCAGACCCATACCGCAATGAACGCGAGCGACGCCCGCAAGCGCGCCATCGCCCTGCTCGACGAGGTCGGCATCCCGGCCCCCGAGCGCCGCATCGACGGCTATCCGCACGAGTTTTCGGGCGGCATGCGCCAGCGCGTGGTGATCGCGCTCGCGCTCTGCGCCGAGCCCGAATTCATCGTCGCCGATGAACCGACCACGGCGCTCGACGTCTCGGTGCAGGCGCAGATCATCGCGCTGATCAAGCGGCTCTGCAAGGAACGCGGCACCTCGGTGATGCTCGTCACCCACGACATGGGCGTCATCGCCGAGACCGCCGACCGCGTCGCGGTGATGTATGCCGGGCGCATCGCCGAGATCGGCCCGGTCCGCGAGGTCGTCAAGCAGCCGCTGCACCCCTACGCCAAGGGGCTGATGGGCGCGATTCCCTCGCTCGAGGGCGAGGCCGAGCGGCTCGTCCAGATCCCCGGCTCGATGCCGCGCCTCTCGGCGATCCCGCCGGGCTGCGCCTTCAACCCGCGCTGTTCGCAGGTTTTCGCTCGCTGCCATGTCGAGCGACCCGAACTGATCGAGGTCGGCGACCGCAAGGTCGCCTGCCATCTCTACGACGAGCCGGGCAAGGCGGAGATCGCAGCGTGAGTGAAGCTCCCTTCGTGCAGGTCCGCGACCTGCGCCGCGTCTTCGACGTCTCCAAACCCTGGCTCAACCGCGTGATCGAGCGTGCGCCGAGGCAGTATCTGAAAGCCGTCGACGGCGTCTCCTTCGATATCCGCAAGGGCGAGACGTTTGCGCTCGTCGGCGAGTCCGGCTCGGGCAAATCGACCGTGGCGCGCATGGTCGTCGGCCTGCTGCCGCCGAGCGATGGCACGGTGGCGATCGCCGGCGTCTCGATGAACGACGTCAATGTCACGCAGGAGCGCCAGCGCCTGCGCCGCCGCATCCAGATGATTTTTCAGGACCCCTATGCCAGCCTCAATCCGCGCTGGCGCGTCGGGAGGATCATCGCCGAGCCGATCCGCGCCTTCGACATCATCGACGGCGAGGCCGACATCCTCGCCCGCGTCGGCGAACTCTTGACGCTGGTCGGCCTGCATCCGGACGACGCCAGGAAGTTTCCGCACGAATTCTCCGGCGGCCAGCGCCAGCGCATCGCGATCGCCCGCGCGCTCGCCTCCAACGCCGAATTCATCGTCTGCGACGAGCCGACCTCGGCGCTCGACGTCTCGGTGCAGGCCCAGATCCTCAACCTGATGCGCGACCTGCAGCAGAAATTCGGGCTGACCTATCTGTTCATCTCGCACAATCTCGCGGTCGTCCGCCACATGGCGAGCCGCATCGGCGTGATGTATCTCGGCCGCCTCGTCGAGGTCTCGGAGGGCCGGCGGCTCTTCTCCGCGCCGCGCCACCCCTATACGAAGATGCTGCTCGAGGCGGTGCCGGACCTCGCCATGGTCGGCAAGCAGCGCGAGGGCGTGAAGGGCGAGATCCCGAACCCGATCTCGCCGCCATTGGGCTGCACCTTCCATCCGCGCTGCCCGCTGGTCTTCGACCGCTGCCGCGTCGAGAATCCGCCGGTGATCAACGGCGTCGCCTGCCATGCGGTGAACGAGGGCAGGGCGGCGGCCTGAGCCCGGGCCTCAGCCCTTGACGGTCGGGGCGGGCGGCCGGTCGGTCTTGCGCCGGTTCTGCTGATCGCCCGTCGGCGGCGCGGCCGGTCTCTCGGTGCGATACTGCCCCCGCGCGATCGCGGTGAACATCAGCGCCACCGCCGCCAGCGTCATCAGCCACCAGGGCTGCAGCGTGGCGAAGCCGAGCGCCGTCAGCGCGAAGGCGGTGGTGTAGGCGGCGACGCCGCCGGCCGCCAGCGAGCTCGGCATCCGCCCCGCGGCGCGCACGGCGAAATACAGGCAGGCGGAAGCGGCGGCCGCGCCGACGAGGCCGAGCTCGTACCAGGTCTCGAACAGCAGCGTCACCGGCGTCGTCTGCGGCAGCGCGCCGGTGACGCGGCCGCGCAGCACGGTGTCGAGCCCGTGGCCGGTGACGAGCTGGATCGGCTCGCGGCTGATCACGTCGGCCCAGACCCCGAGCGCCAGCACGAAGTCGCTGCTGCCGTCGGGCAGGCGCGAGACGATCGGGATCAGCAGGAAGGGCAGGATCGGCGCGAGCAGCATCATGGCACCGATCAGCGTCGCGATCGCGGCGCTCGCCTTCTGCCGGCTGGCGCTCACCGCGCCGAAGGCGACCGCGCCGCAGATCATCGCCACCGCCTCGCCATCCTCGAACCGCGTCAGCGCGACGAGGGCGACGACGATCGCGAGGCCGAGCGCGGTCAGGCCGCGCTTGCGCGAGAGCAGCCAGGCCAGCGCCGGCCAGGCCATGATCAGCACGACGCTGACGCCGCGCTCGACGCTGCCCGGCTCGAGGTCGGGCCGGCGGAACGCCGTCAGGACGATCAGCGCCAGCGCAAACAGCGCGGCGAGCCCGGTGCCGAGCGCCGCCAGATTGAGGTTCGAGGCGCGCATCCGCTCCGGCAGGGCCGAGACGCCGCAGAAGCCGAGCGCCACCGCCAGCACGAGATTGCCCGCCTTTTCCGTCGCCGAGACGGTGTAGGGGCTCCAGATCAGCGAGAGCACCGCCCAGCCGACGAGCCCGACCAGGATCAGCCCCGGACGGCTGAACACGGCGCGCTTCAGCGTGCCGGTGAACCAGCCCGGCTCCTCGATCAGGGCCGCGATCACCAGCAGCACGATGCCGATCGGCACGAGCACGACGGCGGCGCGGCGCGAGACCAGCGAGGCCATCGGCAGGGCGACCGCCAGCGTCGCGAATCCGATGCGGCGCAGCAGGATCGCGGCGTCGGTCGCGGGGTCGATCGGGGTCTGGGCGTTACGGCGTATCATGTTGGCGGACCGGCGCGGGCCGTCATCCGGGAAAAGCGCCGGAGATCAGCCCCTTCGCACCATAGCCGGCGGCCGGGCGCAGGGCTGTAGGTGCAGCGCAACACCTGTTCGGCATCTCACGCGACGTCGGGATGTGGTTAAGTGCATGCGACGAAAGCGCTCTGGCGGCGCGACGGCATTCATGGGATGGTTTCGGCCATGACGCTGCTGGCCGCCATCCCCTATCCCCAGGGCTTTCCGATCGACGAGTTCATGGCCGGGATCAGCGGGCGCCTCAGGGCGCGCGGGCTGCGCCTGGCCGGCGTCGTGCAGCACAATGCCGGCGATTGCGACGCCGGCTGCGCGGCGATGTCGCTGGAGGATCTGGCCACCGGCCGGCGCTTCGCCATCAGCGAGGATCGCGGCCCCGGCGCGAGCGGCTGCCGGCTCGACGCTGCGGGTCTGGTCGCCGCTGGCGGGGCCATGGCGTCGGCGCTGGGCGGCGAGATCGACCTCGTCATCATCAACAAGTTCGGGCGCCAGGAGATGCTTGGACAGGGCCTGCGGCAGGAGATCGTCGCGGCGCTGCTCGCCGGCTTGCCGATGCTGATCGCGGTCAGGCGGGACTTCCTCAGCCAGTGGCGCGGCTTCGCCGGCGAGGACTGGACGGAACTCGCGGCCGAGGCCGGGGCCGTCGAGGCCTGGGCGCTCGCGCAGGCGCGGGTCGCCGCCTGAGCGCGCGGGAGAACGCGCCGTGGCGCAGGATATGAGCTTCCTCGACGAGTATCTGGTGCGGCCCGATCCCGCCGCCGCGCGGCTCGGCGCGACCGTGTCGGGCATCGACCAGAGCGGCGCGCGCGTCGAGACCCGCGTCGTCACCGAGCGCGCGCTGACGCTTTATCTGAACGCGCAGGAGATCGTCACCATGATGACGATCGGCGACCATCCCGATGCGCTCGCGCTCGGCTATCTGCTCAACCAGAACATGCTGAAGCGCGGCGATATCGTCGAGGCGGTCGACTATGACGAGGAGCTCGAGGTCGTCGTGGTGCGCACGCCGGAGCGCACCAATTTCGAGGAGAAGCTGAAGAAGAAGACGCTGACCTCCGGTTGCGCGCAGGGCACCGCCTTCGGCGACCTGATGGAGGCGATCGACGAGATCGAGCTGCCGAAGGCCGAGCTGCGCACCAGCTGGCTCTACGCGCTGACGCGCAAGATCAACACCACGCCCTCGCTCTATCTGGAGGCCGGCGCGATCCATGGCTGCGTGCTCTGCGAGGCCGACCGGCCGCTGGTCTACATGGAGGATGTCGGCCGCCACAACGCCGTCGACAAGGTCGCCGGCTGGATGTTCACCCATGACGTCGATCCCGGAAAAATGATCTTCTACACCACCGGCCGGCTGACCTCCGAGATGGTGATCAAGACCGTGCGGATGGGCATCCCTGTACTCGTCTCGCGCTCGGGCTTCACCGAATGGGGCGTCGAGCTGGCGCGCAAGGCCGGACTGACGCTGATCGGCCGGGCGCGGGGAAAGCGTTTCGTGGCGCTCGCGGGGGAGGGGAACATCGTGTTCGACGCCGATGTCGACGCGGTGGAGGAGGAGAGCGGCAGGAGCCGGCGCAAGGGGGCAAGCGATGACTGAGCCCTACTGTCATTCCGGGACTTCGCGCAGCGAAGAACCCGGAACCCACGACCGGGCTCAACCTCGAAAGACGCCTTTTCGACTGGGCTCGCCCGGTCGTGGGTTCCGGGTTCGCTGCTATGCAGCGCCCCGGAATGACAGCGGGGGATGCCAATGAACCCGCCAACCCTCGGCCTCCTCCTCGCCGGCGGCCTCGCCCGGCGCATGGGCGGCGGCGACAAGCCGCTGCGGACGATCGCGGGCCGGACGATCCTCTCTCATGTGATCGAGCGCGCCGCGCCGCAATGTGAAGGCCTGCTGGTCAACGCCAATGGCGATCCCGCCCGCTTCGCCGATTACGGCCTCCCGGTCGTGGCCGATAGCATCCCCGATTTCGCCGGCCCGCTCGCCGGCATTCTCGCCGGGCTCGACTGGATGACGCAGAACCGGCCCGACCTTGCCTGGCTCGTCAGCGTCGCGGCCGACACGCCCTTCATCCCGCGCGATCTGGTGTCCCGCCTGCATGAGGCGCGCGAAGCAGCGGACGCGCCGCTCGCCTGCGCGGCGTCCGGCGGCTGGACGCATCCCGTGATCGGGCTCTGGCCGGTGGCCTTGCGCGCCGATCTGCGCCATGCGCTGACCGTCGACGACGAGCGCAAGATCGACCGCTGGACGGCGCGCCATGGCTGCGCCAGCGCGGAATGGCCGGCCGCCCCGGTCGATCCCTTCTTCAACGCCAACAGGCCGGACGATCTCGCCGAGGCGGAGCGGCTTTACGCCTCTTTGCAGGATGCTTGATCCCGGCCGCGGCTGTCGCTATCTCTCTTTGGAATAAGAACGGCTTATCGCCGCTCAGCCTTTGGGGGAAGATCATGAAGTCGTTCGTTCTGGCCGTCGTCGCCGCCGTCGCCGTCGCTTTCGGCGCGAGCCTGGTGCTCGAAGGCTTCCAGCGCCCGGTCGACACCGCCTATTCGACCGGCGGCGTCAGGCTCTGAGCCCCGCCGACCGGGGCTGCCCGAGGGCGTCGCGATGAGCTTTCAGGCCTATCTCGACAACATCCAGGCCAAGACCGGCAAGTCGCCGGACGATTTCCGCGCGCTGGCGCAGGGCAAGGGCCTTGCGACCGCCGGCGGCCTCGCGCCCGGCGTCAAGGCCGGCCAGATCGTCGCCTGGCTGAAACAGGATTTCGGCCTCGGGCACGGCCACGCCATGGCGATCGTCGCGATGCTCAAGGGGCGCGGGCCGGAGGGCTGCTGACGCCGTTTCGTCATTGCGAGCGTAAGCGAAGCAATGACGGCCTATTCGATGACGATCCGCGGTGCGGCCCTGACCGCGCCGCCCGCCAGCCCCGCCTGAACCTGCCTTGCGATCGCGAGATACGCCTTCGCATGGGCCGAATCCGGATCGCTCGCGACGATCGGCCGGCCGCCGTCGGAGGTCTCGCGGATCGGCATGGCGAGCGGGATTTCGCCGAGGAACGGCACGCTTTGCCGCTCCGCCTCATGCCGCGCCCCGCCATGGGCGAAGATGTCCGAGCGCGTGCCGCATTCCGGGCAGATGAAATAGCTCATATTCTCGACGATGCCGAGGATCGGCACCTCGACCTTGCGGAACATCGCCACGCCGCGCCTTGCATCGAGCAGGGCCAGATCCTGCGGCGTCGAGACGATGACGGCGCCGGCCAGCGGCGTCTGCTGCGCCATGGTCAGTTGCGCGTCGCCGGTGCCGGGCGGCATGTCGACCACCAGCACGTCGAGCTCGCCCCAGGCGACCTCGCGCAGCATCTGTGTGATGGCCGAGATCACCATCGGCCCGCGCCAGATCATCGGCGTCTCCTCGTCGATCAGGAAGCCGATCGACATGATCTTCAGCCCATAGGCCTCCATCGGCGCGAGCGTGCGGCCGGAGACGAGGCGCGGCTTGCCGGTGATGCCGAAGATTTTTGGCACCGACGGGCCGTAGATGTCGGCGTCGAGCACGCCGACCCTGAGGCCGAGCGTCGCCAAAGCCACGGCGAGGTTGGCCGTGGTGGTCGATTTGCCGACGCCGCCCTTGCCGCTGGCGACCGCGATGATCTGTTTCACGCCCGGCACCCCTGCCGCCTTCGGCGTCGGCCCTCCGGGCGCTGTGCCCCTGGCCTGCTGGCGCGCCTGCGCGGCGGCCGAGGGCGCCGCCTTGTCGGCGGTGAGCCCGACCAGAACCTGTGTCACGCCGGGCAGGCCCGAGACGGCGCTCTCGGCCGCCTTGCGCACCGGCTCCATCGCTTCGGCCTCGGTCGCGTCGATGCCGATGGCGAAGATCACCTTGCCGCCATCGACGAGGATGTCGGCGACGCGGCCCGAAGCCGCGAGCGATTGCCCGCTGGCGGGCAGCTTGACCAGTTCGAGCGCGCGCAGGATGTCGGCTTGGGTGAGGGGCACTGTCTTGAAACTCCGGCGTCGCGGCGTCAGGCCGCCGCCTTGCGGATGTGGAAGACGAGGAGGTCGCCGTCGCTGGCGCTGTGCTCGATCGCGTCGCCGGTCTCGCGCAGCAGATTGGGAATGTCGATCGCCGCCATCGGATCGGTGCATTCCACCAGCAGCAATGTGCCGGGCTGCGTGGTTTTCAGCGCCTTACGCACCCGCAGCGCCGGCAGCGGGCATTTCAGGCCGCGAAGATTGAGTGGGATCGAGGTCATGGCGCTTCATAGGCCGGCTTCAGCTACGGGGGCAACCGTTGGCGGCACAGTTGCCATTCGCTGCGCCAAGCCCATCATATCACGATGAAGCGTCTCATCCTCTCGTTCCTTTTGCTCGCCTCCCCCGCATCCGCCCAGGAGTTGCGCGGCCATGGCGGCCCGGTGCGGGCCGTCGCGGTCTCGGCCGACGGTCAGCTCGCGCTGACCGGATCCTTCGACCAGTCGGCGATCCTCTGGCGGCTCGGCAGCGGCAATGCCGACAAGGTGCTGCGCTTCCATCAGGGCGCGATCAACGCCGCCGCGACCATCAACGGCCTCGGCTTCGCCACCGGCGCGGAGGATGGAAAAATCGCGCTCTGGCGCGGCGACGCGGCCGAGCCGGCCCGCGTGATCGAGGGGCATACGGGCCCGGTCGCGGCGCTCGCCGTCTCGCCCGAGGGCGGCCACATCGCCTCGGCCTCCTGGGATTCGACGCTGCGCGTGACGAGCCTCAGCGATGGCGCGGCGCGCGTGCTGGAGGGCCATCAGGGCCCGGTCAACGGCGTCGCCTTCGCGCCCGGCGGCGTGGTCGTGTCGTCGGGCTATGACGCGACGCTGCGGATCTGGCCGTCCGATGGCGGCGCGCCCCGGATCGTCACGGCCCCGGCCCCGCTGAACGGCGTCGTCGTCGCGGGAGACGGCGAGATCGCGGTCGCGGCCGCCGATGGTCGCCTGCGCCTGTTCGGACCCGACGGCGCGGCCCGCGCCGAGATCGCGATCGGCGAGACGCCGCTGATCGCGCTCGCGCTGTCGGCCGACGGCGCGACCATCGCGGTCGGCGGCCTGCGCGGGCAGGTCGCGCTGATCGACCGCAAGGCGAGGGCGATCCGCGCCACGCTGGTCGGGCCGGGGCTGCCGGTCTGGTCGCTCGCCTTCCTGCCCGATGGCCGGCAGCTTCTGTCGGGCGGCGCGGACAGGCTGGTCCGGCGCTGGAACGCGGTGACCGGCGAGCATGTCGGCACGGTCGTGCCGCGTGCGGGGGAGGATGTGCTGGCGGCGTTCCAGGGCGAGCGCGGCGCGCAGGTGTTTCGCGCCTGCGCGGCGTGTCACATCCTAACGCCGGCAGACGGCAACCGCGCCGGCCCGACCCTGCACGGCATCTTCGGGCGAAAAATCGCGAGCGCGCCGGGCTACGCCTATTCCGACGCCTTCAAGGCGATGGATATCGTCTGGAGCAAGGAGACGGTGGCGAGGCTGTTCGAGATCGGGCCGAACGCCTATACGCCGGGGACCAAGATGCCCGAGCAGACGATCGGTGCGGCAGAGGACCGGCAGGCGCTGGTCGACTGGCTGGAGAAGGTGACGCGGTAGCCGCCTGTCATTCCGGGGCATCGCGTAGCGATGAACCCGGAACCCACGACCGGGCGAGCGCTTGCCACTGCGGTTGCGAGCCGCTCACCCGGTCGTGGGTTCCGGGTTCGCGGCTTTGCCGCGCCCCGGAATGACAACCGCTACTGCAAAGGGTCTTCCCCTCGCTCGGCCCGCTCGCGCAGATAGTCCTCCGTCGTGCGCACCGGCGGGCGCTGCGGCGAGAGATGCGGGTCGAAGCTTTCGTTGACCACGACCTCGACGCGGCAATCCTCGCACATCTTGATCACCGAGATGCGCTTGGCGGCGTCGCCCGAGAACATCCAGTGCTTGCCTTCGAGCTTCGCCGCGATCTTCTCGATCGTGCTCCTGACGCCGAAGGGTTTTGCGCAGTTGATGCAGTGGAACGGCTCTTCCTGCTTCAGCACGCGCCGGCCGCCCTTCCAGGCGTCGAAATCGATGCGAGGCTCGAGCGTGATCACCTTTTCAGGACAGGTTGCGGCGCAAAGCCCGCATTGCACGCAAAGGTCTTCCTGGAAGGCGAGCGTCGGGCGCTCGGGATCGTCGGAGAGCGCCTGCACCGGGCAGGCGGAAACGCAGGCCAGGCAGAGCGTGCAGCCTTCCGTCTCGACATGGATCGTGCCGAAGGGGGCGCGCTCGGGCATGGCGATGGCGGCGACCGGGGCTGGCGCGGCGGTGTGCAGTTCCCCGATCGTCTGGCGCAGCAACGGCCGGCCGTCGCCCATCGGCCGGAAGCGGGCCGGCATTGCCGCCGTCGCTCCCGGCGCGATCCGCGCCAGCGCCTCGGCGAGCTGGTCCGGGTCGTCGGTCTCGATCAGCCCGGCGCGGCCCTCGCCGAAACCGAGCGCGCCTGAAAGCGCATTGGCGTAGGCGAGGTTGCGCTGCAGGCCCGAGAGATCGTGCTTCGGCTTGCCTCGCCCGAGCACGCGGATCGCCGACGCGCCGAAGGCCAGCGTCGCGGCATAGGCTTCGAGCCCGAGCTGCGTGATCTCGTTGACGCGCAGCGGCAGCACCCGCGCCGGCAACCCGTTGCCGAACCGCGCCAGCGCATCGATCAGCGCCTCGCCATGCTCGCCGTCATGCAGCAGCACGACCGCGTCCCTGCCGCCCGCTTCGGCGTAGGTCGTCAGCAGCGTCCGCAGGCGGCGCAGCAGCGCATCGGTCGGCGGCAGCGCATAGGTCACCGCGCCTGTCGGACAGACGGCGGCGCAGGCGCCGCAGCCGGCGCAGATCTCCGCCGAGATCGCGACATGGTCGCCGGCAGGCGTGATCGCGCCCGTCGGGCAGAGTTCGAGACAGCGCGTGCAGCCGGTCTTCTGCGAGCGCGAATGGGCGCACAGGCTCTCGTTGAGCCGGACATAGGCCGGTTTGTCGAATTCGCCGACGAGGTGACCGGCCTCCGCCACGAGCTTTTCGACCGCCGCCGGATCGCGCGGATCGGCCCGCAGATAACCGGCGCGCAGGTCGCTCGCCGCAAACAGCGGCGTTCCGCCCGAGACGTCGATGACGATGTCGCAATGCGAGGTCGCGCCATTGCGCGGTTCGCCGAAGACGAGTTTCGCCCGCGAGGACGGCGAGGGGGCCGCGTAGTCGTCGATCGTCAGCTCGAACGCCCCAAGCCAGCCCGTCGCGGCCGCGATCGTGCCCTTCAGCACCGGCGTCTCGACCACGCGCGGCGGCGTGACGTCGCCCGGCCGGCTCAGCAGGATCGTCACGTCGAGATGCTCGGCGAGTTTCTGGCCGACCGTGATCGCCGTCTCGTCGCGGCCATAGACCAGCGCCACGCCCTTGCTGGTCAGGGTGGTGAAGCCCGCCGCCGGCATCGGCTCGGCGGCGGCGGCCAGCAGCGCCGCCATCTTCGGCCCGGCATTCTTCGCCTCGCGGGCCCAGCCGCCGGTCTCGCGGATGTTGGCGAAGACGAGATCGCCGGCATAGTCGAGGTCTGCGGCGATCTCTTCGAAAAGCGGCGCTTCCTGCGTGCAGGCGACGGTGATCGCGTCGCGCTCGCCGAGCAGTTTCGTGAAGAGGTCGGTCTGCGTCCGGCACAGATGCCGCGCCGTCCGGACCTCGCAGCCCTTGCCGCCGCGCTTGAGCGCCTCGACATCGAGCGGCATCGTGTCCTCGCACGAACAGACCATCAGCGTGCGGGTGGCGTCGGTCATCAGGTGCGGTTCCTCGGTCGTGGGAGCGTCGTTTCGTCTCCCTTGCGATAGCGCCTGCTTATATGGAATTGGAGAGGTTCAAAAGAAACGAACGATGAGCAATTCGTCGCGGCGTCGGAGGATACGGCAAACATGGCGGTGAGCGCGCTGCGCCCTGACGATCTGCGTCGCGAGCCGGTTCTGCCACCGGGTTTCTCGCTCGTCACCTTGCGTGAATCGGGCGACGCCTTCGCCCATGCGCAGGCCATCGCCGCCGAAGCCGGGGCCGCGACGCTGGTCTGGGTCCGCCGCTTCGACATCGTCGAGTTCGCCGTGGTGCTGGAGCCCGACTCGCCCCTGCGCGAGGCCAGGCTCGCGCATTACCTCGCCATGAACGCGCTCGCCGATGCGCTCGCGGTGCACTGCCCGCCGGAGCGGCCGATCCTGTTTCGCTGGCCCGATGCGCTGGTTTACGATCTCGGCCTGATCGGCGGCGGCCGGCTCGGCTGGCCCGAGGCCTGCGGCGAGGACGCGGTTCCCGACTGGCTGGCCTTCGGCGCGATGGTGCGCGCCACCACGATGACGCCCTTCGCGCTAGGCCAGACCGGCGTCGGCATGGCTGAAGAGGGGTTCGAGGAGGTCGACGCCGTCGATCTGATCGAGGCCTTTTCGCGCCATTTGATGCTCGGCGTCACCCGCTGGCAGAGCGACGGGGCCAAGGCCACCGCTAGGCGCTGGCTCGACCGGCTCGACAAGGTCGTCGGCGTGCGCTACGGCATCGAGGCCAATGGCGATCTCGTCGCGACGACGCAGGCCGGCGATGAGCGACGGAGCCTGGTCGAGGCGCTGGCGAAGGTCGACTGGCTCGACCGCGAGAGCGGCGGGCCGAAGCTGTGAACGCGCTCAAGCTGCCGCGCGCCATCCGGCTCGACCCATCCGACACATTTGTCTTCCGTCGCGCCGCCGAGCCCGGCGAATGGCTGGTCGCCGGCTCCTTCCTGTTCGATCCGGCTGGCGTCGAGACGCTCGACGCAAAAGGCCGCGCCGCCTTCCGCTCGGGCTTTCTCGGCGTCGCGAGTTTTGGCTGGAGCACGCTCGCCGTCGTCACGGAAGCGAGCGAGGCCGAGCGCGAGGCCGCGATCGACCAGCTCGCCGGCCATCTCGTCGAAAAGCTCGGCGCGCCGGACCTTGCCGCCGCCCGCGCGGCGGCAGGGGAGGAACTGGCTTTCGCCGCCTCGCTCTGCGATCATCCGGCCCAGACCCTGCTCGCCTTGCATCGCACGCTCGACGACGGCCAAATCCGCGAGCGCTTCCGAACGCTTTCGCCGCGCGCGAGCCATGACAGCGAGGGCTTTCGCGCCTTCGAGTTTCTGGAGGTCGAGGGCGCCGACGAGGACGGGCCGCTGGAGCAGGTCGATCTGCTCGGCCTCGGCCCGACGCCGCTCTCTGGGAAGGCCACCCGGCCATGACGCATTTCTGGGCCACATCCGGTCATCTCCTGCTCGACCGCGCCGCCGGCGGCGGGCTCGTCGTGACCGATGATTTCCTGAAGGCCTATCTGGCGCGGCCCGAAGTGCTGCCGCCCGAGGAGGCCTGCGCGGCCGAGCGGGCGCTGCACGCGAAGCTGATGGCGAATCCGCAGGCCGACGTCACGGCGGCCGAGATCGAGGCCATCGCCGACGCGGATGCGCGCGAGAACTGGCGCTTCCTCACCGGCTGGCGCGACCGGCTGCTGGGCGCGCCGACGCTGGAGGGGGCTTACGCCCGCATCATCCGCGAGGGCGTCGCCGGCGTGCCGCCGCTCTTCCTCGACCAGCTCGTCCACGTCATCCTGCGCAATGGCCTCGACGCCGTCGACGACCCTTATGTCGTGCGCGCGGCGGAATGCCTGTTCCGGCCGCAGCGCGTCACTTTCCACGACAACACCATCCTGCTCGCCGACGCCGAGATCATCGAGGGCCACGAGGCCGACCGTCACGCCTCGCCGCTGCTCGCCATGCTGGGCGGGCCGGCCGCGACCTCTCTCGATATCCTCAAACCCGCCAACGCCGACCGTTATTGGCAGCGCTCCGACGGTTTCGACATGGTGCTCGATCTCGGCGGCAAGCCTTCGGGCCGCGCGGCGCTCGGGCAGGCGCTGCGCTGCTGGGTCCGCCAGATCCATGGTTTCGCGGTCGAAATCGAGCCGGTCGAGATCGTCAAAGACGCCGATTGGCGCTGGTTCGTCGGGCTCGACGCCGCGGCGACCGCGATCGGCAATGGGCTCTGGCGCGGTGAACCCGCCGACGAGGCGACGATGGCCCGCGTGCTGGCGCTCTACAGGATGACGTTGCCGCCCGAGGTCGCGGTGCTGCCGGCGGCGGCAGGCAAGCCCATCTACCTGATCATGGCGATGTCGGCCGACAACGTGCTGAGGCTCAAGCCGCAGAATCTCGTCGCCGGCCTGCCGCTGGCCGCCGTTGAACGGCTGAACTGAGGGAGCCCGCCATGGCCGAGCAGCATCTCGAGGTCGGCATCGTCGTCGAACGGCGCAGCATCGAGTCGCCCTGGGCCGATCACGCCTGGACGCCGCTCGCCGTGCTGCCCGAGCCGCCGGCGCTGGCGCCCTGGACCCGATTGTCGCGCGAGTCCGACCGGGCGAGCTTCTATCTCGGCCCGGCGACGCTGACGCTGCATTCGGTCGACACCGCCCATTTCCGCGAGAATTTCCAGGCCGGCCGGGCAAAACTCTGGGTCGCGATCCGCCCGACCGGGATCGAGCCCGAACTGGAGCTCGTCGGCGTCACCGCCGACCCGTTCGAGGGCGAGGATTATTGCGAGAACGCCGGCGACGTCGTCGAGGCGCTGCCGATGCCGGCGCTGATCGCGCAGGCGGTGCTGGACTTTTTCGAGGCGCATCATGTCGAGCGCGAATTCGTCAAGCGCCAGCGCTCCGAACACGACCCGCGCAAAGGCGGCGGCCCGCGGCCCGAGCCCGGCCTGCGGCGCGGCGAGGGCCGGTCGTGAGCGCGGGCGATCCCGACGACCAGGGGTTCCTCTCGCGCTGGTCGCGGCGCAAGCGCGCGATCGCCGAGCAGGAGGCGTCGGAGACAGACCTTGCCCCGGCCCTGCCTCAGCCGGCCCTTGCCGCGCCTCCGGCTCCCGTTGCGCCTGACGAGCCCGCGCCCGAGCCCGAAATGGTCGAGCCGCCTTCGCTGGATCTGGTCGACAAGGATTTCGACGTCGCCCATTGGCTCAGGCAGAACGTTCCGGAAAGCTGGAAGCTCGCCGCGATGCGGCGCGCCTGGGAAACCGACCCCGCGATCCGCGATTTCGAGAACCCGGCGCGCGACTATGCGCTCGACTGGAACACGCCCGGCGGCGCGCCCGGGTACGGCCCGCTGACGGAATCGGACGATGTCGAGGGGATGGTGCGCGGCATCTTCGGCGAGCCGCCGACGCCCGAAATCGAGCCGGAAGCGGTTGCCGAGGCAACGAGCGACAGCATGTCGCATCAACTTTCGTCGATCGCGGATGCGCAAAATGCCGATGCTGCAAAGCAGCAATCGGACGCCTCCGCGGCCGATCCCGTTTCCGTGCGCCGGACCCTTCCCGGCGAAACCGCCGTCAATCATGACGAAAACGTGGCGTCGCGGACGGAAGGCGCATTTGCTGCGGCGCAAAACAACCCTGCAAACCCGGCTCCGCCGGCCCGAATCCGCAAGCGCGGCGGCGGCGCGACGCCGCTCTGACGCAGATTGGAATGGTTGTATTTTCAGGTGATAAGCGCTCATTATATCTGCACTAAAAACAAGCACCGGCGGCGACACGCCGACCGGGTTGCGGGGAACGACGAAGTCGATGCGGGATCAGGCGCTGGACAGGGCCATCGGAGCGGCGGGCGGCGTTCGCGCCCTGGCGCGCGCCGTGGGCGTGTCGCAGCCGGCGATCTCGAGCTGGAAGCGCGTCCCGGCCGACCGGGTGCTGACCGTCGAGGCCTCCACAGGTGTCCCGCGCACCGACCTGCGTCCCGATCTTTATCCGAAGGATACCGCGGCGCATGAGCCGATCCTGGTGAACGACCGCCGTCCCGCGATCGACGAACTCGACGAGGCCCGCGCCCGCGAATACGAGCTGATCGGCGCCCTGCTCTGGCGTGCGCCCACGGCCGAGACGCTGGCTGTGCTGCAGCGGCTCCAGGGCGACGCCTCGCCGCTCGGCATGGCCCATCTCGCTCTGGCGGAGGCCGCCGCGCAGACGACGCCGGAGATGGCACGCGACGAGTTCTTCGAGCTCTTCATCGGCGTCGGCCGCGGCGAGGTGCTGCCCTATGCCTCCTATTACCTGACCGGTTTCCTGCACGAGCGCCCGCTGGCGCGGGTCCGCGAGGACATGGGCCGGCTCGGCATCGCGCGCGACGAGCGCGCCGGCGAGCCCGAGGACCATATCGCCGTGCTGATGGACATCATGGCCCACCTGATCCGCGGCGAGTTCTCGGGCGAGGGCGTCGACGAGGCCGGCTTCTACGCAAGGCACATCCAGCCCTGGGGCGAGCGCGTCTTCGCCGACATCGAGGTCGCCCGGGCGTCGCAGTTCTACAAGGCGGTCGGCCGTGTCGGCGGGCTGTTCCTCTCCATCGAGACGGAAGCCGCGAGGCTGCCCTCATGAAACCGTTCAAGACGCCCGACGCGCAGGAGACGACGATGTCGCAAACGCCCAAGGACGCCCGTGCTCCGGCTGTCGACCGCCGCAGCTTCTTCAAGGCGCTCGGCGCCGGCGCGGCCGTGGCCGCGACGCCCGCCATGGTGACGCCGGCGCAGGCCGTCGACCCCGGCAAGGACGAGACCAAGGCGCGCTACAAGGAAAGCGACCACGTCAAGGCATTCTACCGCGTGAACCGTTACTGAGAGGGCCGAAACTATGCTCATCAAGCGCAAATCGGCCGACGTCCAGCGCGGCAAGCTGCAGGCGGCCATGGCCGGCCTGTCCTCGGGCGTCATGGACCGCCGCACCTTCCTGCGCCGCTCCGGCCTCATTGCCGGCGGTATCGCCACAGCCGGCGCGATCCAGATTGGCTCCGTCCGCAAGGCGCAGGCCGCGACGCCCGGCCCGGCGACCGGCGCCACGATCGTCAAGAACATCTGCACCCATTGCTCGGTCGGCTGCACGGTCAAGGCCGAGGTCGCCAACGGCGTCTGGGTCGGCCAGGAGCCGGCCTGGGAGAGCCCGATCAACCGCGGCTCGCATTGCGCCAAGGGCGCGTCCGTCCGCGAGCTCGTCCATGGCGACCGCCGCATCAAATATCCGATGAAGCTCGTCGACGGGAAGTGGCAGCGCATCTCCTGGGACGTCGCGATCAACGAGATCGGCGACAAGATGCTTCAGATCCGCGAGAAGTCCGGCGCGGATTCGGTCTACCTGCTCGGCTCGGCCAAGTTCTCCAACGAGGGCGCCTACCTCTTCCGCAAGTTCGCGGCCTTCTGGGGCACCAACAACGTCGATCACCAGGCGCGCATCTGCCATTCCACCACGGTCGCGGGCGTCGCGAACACCTGGGGGTATGGCGCGATGACCAACTCCTACAACGACATCCGCAACTCGAAGACCGTGATCTTCATGGGCTCGAACGCGGCCGAGGCGCATCCGGTCTCGCTGCAGCACATCCTCGAGGGCAAGGAGGTCCAGCGCGCCAACGTCATCGTCTTCGACCCGCGCCTGACCCGCACCGCCGCCCATGCGACGGACTATGTCCGCTTCCGCTCGGGCACCGACATCGCCGTGATCTGGGGCATGCTCTGGCACATCTTCCAGAACGGCTGGGAGGACAAGGCCTTCATCGCGAGCCGCGTCCACGGCATGGAGGACGTCCGCAAGGAGGTCGAGAAATACGATCCCAAGACGGTCGAGGACATCACCGGCGTCCCCGGCGAGCAGATGAAGCGCGTCGCCCAGACCTTCGCCACGGTCAAGCCCGCCACCTTCATCTGGTGCATGGGCGTGACCCAGCATTCGGTCGGCACCGCCAACGTCCGCGCCATCTGCACGCTGCTGCTCGCCACCGGCAATGTCGGCGGCATGGGCAACGGCGCCAACATCTTCCGCGGCCACTGCAACGTCCAGGGCGCGACCGATTTCGGCCTCGATATCTCGAACCTGCCTTGCTATTACGGCCTGGTCGAGGGCGCCTGGCGCCATTGGGCCCGGGTCTGGAACGTCGATTACGACTATTTCGTCACCCGCTTCGACGAGGTGCCCGCCAAGGGCGGGCGCAAGCCGCGCACCCGCAAAGAGAACATGGAGACCTCGGGCCACACCTCGACCCGCTGGTTCGACGCGGCCAATCTGCCGGCCGAGCAGGTCGACCAGAAGGACAACCTCAAGGCCATGTTCGTCATGGGCCATGGCGGCAACACCATCCCGCGCATGCCGGACGCCGTGAAGGGGCTGGAGAAGCTCGAACTGCTGGTGGTCTGCGACCCGCATCCGACCAACTTCGTCTCGCTCGGCGGCCGCAGGAACGGCACCTATCTGCTGCCGACCGGCACGCAGTTCGAATGCGCCGGCTCGCGCACCTGCTCGAACCGCTCGGTGCAGTGGGGCGACAAGGTCGTCGATCCGATCTTCGAGGCGGCGAGCGACTACACCATCATCTACAAATTTGCGCAGAAGCTCGGCTTCGCCGAGCCGATGTTCAAGACCTTCGAGATGGTGCAGGGCAAATACGGCCCCGAGCCCTCCGCCGAGTCGATCCTGCGCGAGATCAACAAGGGCGGCTGGTCGACCGGCTACACCGGCCAGTCGCCGGAGCGGCTCAAGCTGCACATGGCGAACCAGGACAAGTTCGACATGACGAGCCTGCGCGGCGCGGTCGGCTCGCCGGTCGAGAACGACTATTACGGCCTGCCCTGGCCGTGCTGGGGCACGCCGGAGTTCAAGCATCCCGGCACGCACATCCTCTACAACACCTCGCTCGAGGCCAAGAACGGCGGCGGCACCTTCCGTCCGCGGTTCGGCCTGACGCGCGAGCGCACGCTTCCCGACGGCAGCAAGGTCAACGACACCCTGCTGGCGGAGGGCGGCTCCTACTCGCTGAACTCGGAGATCAAGGACGGCTATCCCGAGTTCACCATGGGCGTGCTGAAGAAGCTCGGCTGGGACGCCGATCTCTCGCCGGCGGAGCTCGAGACCATCACCCGGATCGGCGGCAACAACATCGACACGGTGAGCTGGGCCAACGATCTCTCGGGCGGCATCCAGCGCGTCGTGCTGAGCCGCGGCTGCGTGCCCTATGGCAACGGCAAGGCCCGCGCCAACGCCTGGAACCTGCCCGACCCGGTGCCGACCCATCGCGAGCCGATCTACTCGCCGCGCGTCGACCTCGTGGCGAAGTGGCCGGCCCGTCCCGACGAGCGGACGCTGCGCATCCCCAACCTCCACACCTCGGTGCAGAAGGCCGCGGTCGAGAAGGGCGTCGCCAAGTCCTTCCCGATCGTGCTCACCTCGGGCCGCCTCGTCGAATACGAGGGCGGCGGCGAGGAGACGCGCTCGAACAAGTGGCTGGCCGAGCTGCAGCAGGACATGTTCGTCGAGATCAACCCGGCCGACGCGCAGTCGCGCGGCATCCGCGACGGCCAGTTCGTCTGGGTCTCCGGTCCGGAAAACGGCGCCAAGACCCGCGTCAAGGCGCTCGTCACCGAGCGCGTCGGCAAGGGCGTGGCTTTCATGCCGTTCCACTTCGGCGGCTTCTACCAGGGCCAGGACCAGCGCGGGAACTACCCGCAGGGCGCCGACCCGATCGTGCTCGGCGAATCCGTCAACACGATCACCACCTATGGCTACGACCCCGTGACGGCGATGCACGAGGGCAAGGTTACGCTCTGCCAGATCGCGGCGGCTTGAAGGGGAACTGAACCATGGCCCGGATGAAATTCCTCTGCGACGCCGACCGCTGCATCGAGTGCAACGCCTGCGTCACCGCCTGCAAGAACGAGAACGAGGTGCCTTGGGGCATCAACCGCCGGCGCGTCGTCACCATCAATGACGGCAAGCCCGGCGAGCGCTCGGTCTCGATGGCCTGCATGCACTGCACGGATGCGCCCTGCGCGGCCGTCTGCCCGGTCGACTGCTTCTACACCACGGCCGACGCCGTGGTGCTGCACTCCAAGGATCTCTGCATCGGCTGCGGCTATTGCTTCTACGCCTGCCCCTTCGGCGCGCCGCAATACCCCAAGGTCGGCAACTTCGGTTCGCGCGGCAAGATGGACAAGTGCACCTATTGCGCAGGTGGCCCGGAGGCCGATCTCTCGCCGGCGGAGTTCCAGAAATACGGCTCCAACCGTCTGGCGGAAGGCAAGCTGCCGCTCTGCGCCGAGATGTGCTCGACGAAATCGCTGCTCGCCGGCGACGGCGAGATCATCGCCCAGATCTATAAGGAGCGGGTGGTGAAGCGCGGCTACGGCTCGGGCGCCTGGGGCTGGCAGACCGCCTACAAGGAAACGATCGCCATCTGAGCTCGGGGGAGGGGCGTGGCGTCGCCGAAAGGCGCGCTGCGTTCCCCTCCGTCCGCTCGATGTCCGGTTCATCTCGCGAGAGGACTTCGCACATGCGTCTCGGCGCTCATCTCCGTCTCCTTGTCACCGGCCTGCTGCTGACATTCGCGGTCGCATTTGCCGCACCGGCCTTCGCCCAGCAGGTCAATCCGACCGCCAATGCGGTCAAGGAACAGCAGTTCATGGACGCGCTGAAGGGCAATCCTTCGGCCGAGCTGCAGGGCCGGATCACCATTCCCGACGGCCGCGCCGCGACGCTGGAGCGGCCCGCCGGGCGCGAATGGCGCGCCTTCCACCAGGGCACGATGCTGCGCATCGGCGCCATCGCGGTGCTCGGCATGCTCGTCCTGCTGGCGGCGTTCTATCTGTTCCGCGGCCGCATCAAGGTCGATGCCGGCCTCTCGGGCCAGACCATCACGCGCTTCAACGCTTTCGAGCGCTTCATGCACTGGTTCACCGCGGCGAGCTTCATCATCCTGGCGCTGTCGGGGCTGAACGTCACCTTCGGCAAGTCGGTGCTGCTGCCGCTGATCGGCCCGCAGGCCTTCACCAATGTCTCGATCGTGGCGAAATGGGCGCACAACTACCTCGCCTGGCCGTTCATGCTCGGCATCGCGCTGATGTTCCTGGTCTGGATCAAGGACAACATCCCCGGCGCGACCGATCTGCGCTGGTTCGCCGCCGGCGGCGGCATGATCGGCAAGGGCCATCCGCCGGCGAAGCGCTTCAACGGCGGCCAGAAGGTGATCTTCTGGTCGGTCGTGCTCGGCGGCGCGGCGCTTTCGGTCTCCGGCGTCTACCTGCTGTTCCCGGCCTTCGCCGGCGGCGTGCTCAACCTGCAGTTCTGGAACGTCGTCCACGGCGTCGTCTCGATGCTGATGGTCGCGGTCATCCTGGCGCACATCTATATCGGCTCGATCGGCATGGAGGGCGCCTTCGACGCCATGGGCTCCGGCGAGGTCGATCTCAACTGGGCCAGGGAGCATCATTCGCTCTGGGTCGCCGATGAGATGCAGAAGGGCCATGGCGCGGGCGCGGGCAAGCTCCAGCCGGCGGAATAGGTTCATTATCACCGCGCGGCTTGACCGCACGGGCCGAACCGGAAGATGACAGCCGGGCGCGCGAGCGCCCGGTTTTGTTTTGGAGACCTCTGCCGCAATGCGTGTGATCGGACTGGCGGGCTGGAGCGGGGCGGGCAAGACGACGCTGCTGACGAGGCTCATCCCCGAACTGGCGGCGCGCGGCGTTTCGGTCTCGACGCTGAAGCACGCCCACCACGACTTCGATCTCGACACCCCCGGCAAGGATTCCTTCGCGCATCGCGCCGCCGGCGCGCGCGAGGTGCTGATCTCGTCTGAGCGGCGCTGGGCGCTGATGCGCGAACTGCGCGGCGAACCGGAGGCGACGCTGGGCGACCTGCTGCGCCGGCTCTCTCCGGTCGATCTCGTCATCGTCGAGGGCTTCAAGCGCGAGCCGCACGCAAAGATCGAGGTGCACCGCGCCGGCAACGGCAAGCCGCCTTTGCATCCAGACGATCCGACGATCGTCGCCGTCGCCAGCGACATGGCCTTTCCCGAGGCCGGGCGGCCGGTCGTCGGCCTCGACGAGATCGCGGCGATCGCCGATCATGTGCTCGCGGCGGCCGAGCCGCTCGATCGCGTGCTGGCGCGCAGGTGAGGGCGTCATGGCGCAACTGAGCCGGGACGACGAGGCTTTCGGCGCGCTGATGAGCGTCGAGGAGGCGACGGCGCGGGTGGCGGGCCTCGTCGCGCCCGTCGCGGCCGTGGAGACGGTGGCGCTGGCCGACGCCGACGGCCGCGTGCTGGCGCAGGATGTCCTGGCCGGGCTCGATCTGCCGCCCTTCGCCAATTCCGCCGTCGACGGCTACGCCGTCCGCTTCTCCGACCTCGCAGCCTCGGGCGAGAGCCGGCTGGCGCTGTCTGGCCGCATCGCCGCAGGGGCGGACGCGGCCGGAACGAAAACGGCCGGCGTCGCCGTCCGCATCTTCACCGGCGCGCCGCTGCCGGCTGACGCCGACACCGTCTTCATGCAGGAGGACGTCTCCTGCGAGGGCGGCTTCGTGCGCCTCCCCGGGGGGCTTAAGCAGGCCGCCAACGCCCGCCCTGCCGGCGAGGACATCGCGCGCGGCGACCTCGCCCTGCCGGCGGGCCGGCGGCTGCGGCCGCAGGATCTCGCGCTGCTGGCGGCGCTCGGCGAAACGCAGGCGCGGGTGCGCCGAAGGCCGCGCGTGGCGATCTTTTCCACCGGCGACGAACTGGCCGAGCCCGGCAGTCCGCTCGGCCCTGCGGCGATCTACGACGCCAACCGCGCCCTCCTGCGCGCCATGGTCGCGCGCGCCGGGGCGGAGGTTCTCGATCTCGGCATCCTGCGCGACGAGCAGGCGAGCCTGGCGGAACGGCTGTCCGGGGCGGCGTCGTCCTGCGATCTCATCGTGACCTCGGGCGGCGTCTCCACCGGCGAGGAGGATCACGTCAAGGCCGCCGTCGAGCAGACAGGCTCGCTCGCCTTCTGGCGCATCGGCATCAAGCCCGGCCGGCCGGTCGCGATGGGCATGGTCGGGGCCACGCCCTTCATCGGTCTGCCGGGCAACCCGGTCGCGGTCTTCGTCACCTTCGCCTTCGTCGCGCGCCCGCTGATCGCGCGGCTGGCGGGCGCGGAGTTCGTCGCGGCCGTTCCCCTGCCGGTCCGCCTCGGCTTTCCCTATCGCAAGAAGGAGGGCCGGCGCGAATATGTCCGTGTCTCGCTCTCGCCGGGCGAGGACGGGGTGATGGTCGCCCACAAGCACCCGCAGGACGGGGCCGGCGTGCTGACCTCGCTGACGCGCACCGACGGCCTCGTCGAACTGGCCGAGCCGCTGACCCGGATCGAGCAGGGCGCGCTCGCGCCGTTCTATGGCTATCCGGCCCTGATCGGCTGATCGCGCTAGTCGCGTCGGAAGACGACGCTGGCGAGCCAGCCGAGCAGCAGCGCGATCACCGCCGTCGCCAGCCCGTAGAGCAAGGGGTGGTCATGCGCGCCCGTGGCCAGGCGCTGCTCGATGCCGGACTTCACCACCTCGAAATTCGTGGTCTGGCGCGCCAGCGGCACGCCGCCGGAATAGAGCACGATCTCGATCTCGTAGGGCCCCGTCGGCGCGGTCGCCGGCACGTCGATCGGGGCGCTGAAGAGCGCGGTCGAGAGGAAGGTGACGCCGCGATCATGCTGGGCGTAGAGGCCCTTGTCCTCGAGGATGCGGATCATGCTCTCGCGGAAGCGCGTGGTGACGACATCGAAATCCAGGCCCGAATCCGGCGCTCGCTGCGCGTTCTCCAGCCCGATGCGTTCCCGGCGCGCACTCTCGGCGCTCATGATCTCGTCGATCGGCCGGCTGCTCGACACCGAGAGGAAGACGGAGTTCTCCGGGAAGCGCCGCTGCGTCCGGTTGATCCAGATCGGCCCGAGCCGCTCCTTCTCGCGCACCAGCAGCATGCGCCTGGGGCCGCGCACCGTGACGACGATGTCGTAGGGGTCGGCGCGGGCGACGGTGCGTCCGTCGCGCTCGATCAGGCCGAAGACGGTGAGCTGGTCGCCGGTGTAGTTCGAGGTGATCTGGATCTGATGGCTCGACATCGCTGCGATCAATGTCTCGGCCCGCACCGGCTGGCCGGCCAGCGCGCTCCACAGGATCAGCCCCAGCGCTGCGAGAAGCCGGTTCATCGCGCGCTCTCCGGCAGCACGACCGAGAACGGTTCTCCCGGCGGCAGCACGAGTTCGATCGCGAAGCGCAGGCCGACCGACAGGATCAGCAGCGCCAGCAGCAGGCGGAAGGATTCGACGTTGAGATTGCGCGCCGCCCGCCCGCCGAACTGCGCGCCGATGACGCCGCCGACGAGCAGCAGGATCGCCAGAATGAGATCGACCGACTGGTTGGTCATGGCGTGCAGCAGGGTCGCGCCGGTCATCGTCACCAGGATCTGGAACAGCGAGGTGCCGACCACGATCGCCGGCGGAATCCGGAAGAAATAGATCAACGCCGGCACCAGGATGAAGCCGCCGCCGACGCCGAGCACGGCGCCGATGAAGCCGATCGCGATGGCGAGGCCGGCGATCGGGATGACGCTGGCGTAGAGCTGCGAGCGCCGGAAGCGCATCCGCCAGGGCAGCCCCATCCACCAGGGATGCGTGCCCGCGCGGCGGCGCAGCCGCGCCGGCCGGCCGGCCCGCACGCGCAGCATCGCGCGCAGGGCGTCGTAGAGCATCAGCCCGCCGATGATGGTGAACAGCGTTACATAGGACAGCGTGATCAGCAGTTCGAGCTGGCCGAGCCGGCGCATCAGGTTGAAGAACAGCACGCCGAGCACCGTGCCCAGGATGCCGCCGCCGACGAGCACGCCGCCGAGCCTGAGATCGAGCGCGTTGCGCCGCCAGTAGGACAGAACGCCCGTTGTGGAGGAGCCCGCGACCTGCGCGGCGACGGTCGCGACAGCGACTGCGGGCGGAATGTCGAGGAAGATCAGCAGCGGCGTGAGCAGGAAGCCGCCGCCGACGCCGAACAGGCCGGAGATGAACCCGACCGCGCCGCTCAGGCCCAGCACCGTCAGAATGCTGATCGGCAGTTCGGCGATCGGGAGATAGATCTGCAAGCCGTGGTCCTCGCATCCGCGCGCCCCGGCCGAGGCGCCGCGCCGGATCGTCCCACATTGCACCAATCGGGTTAAGGTATGTTTCCGATGCCGCCGGCCCGGTCTGCGGGCGGCGTCACGACCCTGAAATGCGCGGTTGCGGGAGTGTCGAGCGGCTGGCGTCTGCCGGAAGGGCAGACGCGGCTATGCCGCGGCAACGCGTCGAAACGATGACCCCGCGGTCCATGCGACGGCGAGCCGCATGCCGGCTCTGCCCAGGCTCAGCCGCGAACGGGCTTGGCGGGCTTCTTGCCGGCGGCGCTCGGTGTCTCGTCCCAGCCCCGGGCGGGCGGGGAGACCTCGTTGGCGGCGCTGTCCATCGGCTTCGGCCGCCAGCTTTCGGCGGCCTGTTTGGCGCTGCCGAGTTCGGCCGGGCCCATCCTTTGCGCGACCTCGTCGCGCTTGCGCCCGGCGTCCTCGTCGCCCTGGCCGGCGGCGACGGAAAACCAGAGATAGGACTGGCCGAGATCGGCCGGGGCGCCGAGTCCGCGCCCGAGCAGGATGGCGAGGTTGTACTGGCTGTCGCGGACGCCGAGCTCGGCCGCCTTGCGGAACCATTCCGTCGCGGTGGCGTAGTCGGGCTTGCCCGAGACGCCCTCGGCATAGAGCACGGCGAGATTGTGCATCGCCTTGGCGTTGCCGCGCTCGGCGGCGCGCGTGTACCAGACGCGGGCGAGCGCGATGTCGCGCGGGGTGCCGACGCCCTTCTCGAACATGTTGCCGAGGCGGAACTGCGCCGGCGCGAGGCCGGCGACGGCGGCGCGCTCGAACAGCCGTAGCGCGACCTTGGGGTCGCGGCCGGCGCCCGGCCCGTCGGCGGCGCGGCTGGCGATCTCGTAGACGGCGCGCGCGTCGCCGGCGAGCGCGGCCTTGCGGACGCCCGCGCCGCCGAGGCCGGCGGGAAGTTCGCCGAGATTGGTGACGCTCTGCACCGGCTCCTGCGTCGGCGGCAGCGCCGCGGCCGTCGTCGGCTGGGCGGTGGTCGATCCCGTGACGTCGGGCGCGAGATTGGCCGTGAGCGCCGGACCGGCGATCGAGGGAGCGGCGGCCGGCGGGGCCGGCAGCGCCGAGGTCTGGTCCTTGGCCGGCGGCGCCGGCTCGGCGGCGGGCGCTTCGGGCGCCGCTGCCGGCGGGGTGGGCTGGGCCGCTCCGGCGCTGGCCGAAACCGACTTCGTCCTGGACTGTATTGCCGTGTTGACGACCTGCGCCGTGCCCATCGCCAGCACGATCGCCGCGAGACCGAGCAGGATCGGCCGGCGGCGCTTCTCCATGATCTCCTTCAGACGGCCGCCGCTTTTGGCCGGCGTGGCCGCGGCGGCGTCCGGCGCGGCCGCGGCCGCCTCCGTCGCCGCCTTGGCGGAGCGGCGCGCGGCGGCGATCAGGTTCTGGCGGATCGACTGCGGGTCGTTGCCCTGCAGCGCGGCCGCGGCCGGGCGCGGCCGGCCGGAGCCGGGCTCGAGCGGCAGATCGAGCGAGGCCAGCGCTGGCGACTCGGCCTGGGGCGCGCGCTCCGCCAGGACGCGGTCGTCGGGCGTGACGCTGACCGCCGTCGCAGGGTCCAGCGGGCGGGCGGGCGGCATCGCCGGTTTGGCCTGCATGGCGGCGGGCATCTTGCGCTCGCCTGCGAGGTCGGCCTCGATGCTGGCGAGCCGCGAGATCACCGTCTCCAGCGTCTGGTGCACGGCCCCGAGCGCGTCCTGCGTCTCGCGCCCGGACGAGACATGCGTCTCGCGCAGGCCGGTGACCAGGCTACTGAGTTCGGCGAGGCCGTTCCCGGGTGCGACCCGGCCGGCCATGTCGGAGACGGCCGCGCGGGCGGCGCGTTCGGCGGTCTCGGCTGCATCGTGGCGCACCGTCTGCAGGTGGACGACAAGATCCTGGAGGGTGCGTTCGATGCCGGTCTCGGCGGAACGGGTCGCAGCCGCCGTGTCGAGGCGCTGGGCGAGGCCGGAAATCTGCTGTTCGAGCGCGTCGAAGGCGTCGGTCTCGGCGCCGGGCCGCCCCGCCTCGTCGATCTTGTCGGCGAGGCCCCGCAGCATGTCCTCGATCGGGCGCAGATCGACGCGCGCCACCTGCACGCTTTTGCCCTCGTTGACGAGCTGGGTCAGGTTGCTCGACGCCGCCAGGCTCTCGATGCGCCCGGCCAGCGCCTCGATCTGCCGCGTCACGGCGGCCGGCCCCTGCTCGGCCAGCATCTCGATGCGCTGCTGCAGGCCGTCGATCCGGCTTTCGATCTGCCCGGGCTGGCGGCTGGCCATGTCCTCGAGCGCGCCGACGAGCGTCTCGATGCGTTGCGCCAGCCCGTCGGAGACGCCGCGTCCGCTGGCCTCGGCGGCGCTCAGCCGCGCCATCAGCTGCTCGGCCTGGTCGCTGATCGCATCGGGCCGCATCGCAGGAAGGGCTTCGATCCGCCCTGCCAGCGTCTCGACCTGACGCGACAGCGCGATCAGCGCCGCGGGGTCGGCGTGGCGATCCCGGCCGCGGTCGGCCATGATCGCGTCGCGCACGTCCTCGATCGTCAGCGACAGGTTGCGCAGCTCGCGCCCGTCCGGCTGCTGGTCGCGCAGGCGGGCGACATCCGAGGACAGCCCGGCGATCTGGCGCGAGAGGTCGTCCAGGCGCGGATCGCCGGCCGAGGCGGAAACCATGTCGCGCAGTTCGGCGACGTCGCGCAGCACCGGCGCCAGCACGGCGCGGTCGCCGCCGCGCGCGGCGAGCGCATCGACCTTGGCCGCGAGATGGGCGACCTCGAGCTCGAAGCGCTGATAGCTCTCGCCGGACCTGTCCTGCGCCAGCCTGGCCACTTCCGATTCGATCCGCGCCAGCGGCTTCATCACCGGCTCGAGGCGATCGCCCCTGTCCAGCCGGTCGAGCCGCGCGCCGAGATCGGCCAGCATCGCCTCGATCGGGTTCGGGTCGCCGGGAGGCGCGACCCGGTCTCGCCCCGCCATGGCGGCGCGCAGGCGGGCCGGATCGGGCTGGTGCTGGGCCGGCGCGATCCTGTCGCTCAGATCGCGCAGATCCTGGCGCAAAGCGGCGATGCGGCTTTCCGGCACGGCTGGGCGCGCCGTCGGGCGTTGATCGCGGTCCTTGTCGAGGGCGCGCTGGCGGGTCCGGATGTCGCTGACCGCGTCGGCGAAGTTTTCGCGGCTGAAGGCGAGGCGCGGCGGCTGGGCCGGCGCGCGCGGCGGCTCGCTCGCGCGGCGCTCCATCTCGACGATGCGCTCGCCCATGCTCTTGATCGCATCCGCGATCACGGCCGTGGCGCGCTCCTGCCGTTCGGCGGCGGCGCGCTCGCCCGCGGTCATCCGATTCTCGGTCTTTTCGATCCAGCGCGCGATCGAATCGAGCGCGCCGACGGTCTGGGCGCTGGATTCGCGGGTCAGGCGCTCGGCGCTGGCCGCCTGGGAGAGGGCAGCGTCGATCTGGTCTCGCGACAGCGCGGCAGCCTTCGGGGCGGCGCTCGCTGCGGCCTGGGGCGAGCTCTCCATCTGGCCCTGGGACAGGCGGCTGAGGCGCTCCGACAAGGCGGCGATGTCGAGTTGCTCGGGCGGCGGGGAGGCGTTCTGGTCGTCGCCGGATTCGGTGCGGACCGTGTGCTCGAGCCACTCTCCCAGCGTCATGCCGGCGCGGCGTGCTGCGGCTTTCGCGGCGTCGCGGGTGCGGGAATCGACACCTTTGATGCTCCAGGGCAGGCTCGTGGCCATATCCGTGCTCGCCTTCGGGGCTTCGTCCTCACCGGACGGAGCGGGCCCCTGATCCCGCGCCGTCCTGGCGACGTGAGCGATCCGTGAAGATTAGGTTGCCGTTCACGAAACGCCGATCCGCAACCCCGACTTTTCGCAGCCATGGTAAACAGGGGGTTAAGATCGGACCGCCGCGGGTTAATTTTTTGCGAATTGCCCCAACGGCAGGGGTCGGATGCAGCCATTTAACCGTAACGCGCCTCACGGATGCGTCATATTACCTGACGCTAGGGGATGGGCTGGATTATGTGTCGGCTCAACGCATCGCCGCCATTGTCGCCGGCTCGAGCGATCCCCCAACCGCAAGGAATGCGCCCATGTCTCGCCACAGCTTTGCTATGGCGGCCACTTCGACCGTTGAAGGCCGCTCCACCCATACCGCCGCCGACGATTCGGCCGGCGGCTTCACCATCAGCGATCTCGCCCGCGATTTCGACGTGACGCTGCGGACGCTGCGCTTCTACGAGTCGCGCGGCCTCCTCGCTCCGGCGCGTTCCGGCATGACCCGGATCTATTCCGACCGCGACCGGGCCCGCCTCGCCCTGATCCTGAAGGGCAAGCAGCTCGGTTTCACGCTCGTCGAAATCCGCGCCATGCTCGCCAACGAGGACAAGAAGGGCGGCGCTGCGGATGGAGCCGCCTCGGTCGGCGGTCTGCAGCTCAGCCGCGAGCAGGTCGTCGAGCAGCTCGATCTCCTGCGCAGCCAGCGCAAGGAGATCGACGAAGCCATCGCCGAACTCGAGGCGACGCAGTCTCGCTTCCCCAAGGGCTGAACGCCCGCTTGATTCCATGTCGGACAGCCCCGGATCGAAAGGTCCGGGGCTTTTTGTTGCGGATCGCCGGAGGTCGGTTCGCCGCCGCCCAACCGGGGCCCGCCCGATCGGACAACAATTTCGCCCGCTCCCCTTTTCTTCGCCGGCATGATAGTTTATATATGAACTATCCCGATGCGCGCTGCTCGTGCTATGGCGTGATGGCGCATCGTTTGCTGCGAGGGAGGATCAAATGCCGGTCTACAAGGCGCCCGTCGAAGACACGCTGTTTCTGCTGAACGACGTCTTCAACATCGAACGCTACAACAACCTGCCGGGCTTCGCCGACGCGACGCCGGACGTGGTCGAGGCCGTGCTCGGCGAAGGCGCGAAGCTCTGCGAGGAGGTGCTCCAGCCGATCAACCTCTCGGGCGACCAGGAAGGCTGCACGCGGCATCCCGACGGCCGGGTCGAGACGCCCAAGGGCTTCAAGGCGGCGCACGAGGCCTATGCGCAGGGCGGCTGGATCGGGCTGGCGATGGACCCCGACTATGGCGGGCAGGGCCTGCCCTATACGCTGGGCGCGGTGATGAACGAGTTCGCCTCCTCGGCGAACATGGCGTTTGCGATGTATCCCGGCCTGACCATGGGCGCGATCGCGGCGCTCTACGTCCATGGCTCGGATGAGCAGAAGCGCACCTACATCCCCAAGATGGTCGAGGGCGTCTGGTCGGGCACGATGAACCTCACCGAGCCGCATTGCGGCACCGATCTCGGCCTGATCAAGACCAAGGCCGTGCCGAACGGAGACGGCTCCTACGCCATCACCGGCACGAAGATCTTCATTTCGGCCGGCGAGCAGGACATCACCGAGAACATCATCCATCTCGTGCTGGCCCGGATCGAGGGCGCGCCGGCCGGCGTCAAGGGCATCTCGCTCTTCGTCGTGCCGCGCAACAGCATCGGCGCGGATGGCTCGGTGGGCGAGAACAACCACGTCTCCTGCGGCTCGATCGAGCACAAGATGGGCATTCACGGCAACGCCACCTGTGTGATGAACTATGACGGGGCCAGGGGCTGGCTCATCGGCACCGAGAACAAGGGCCTCAACGCCATGTTCGTGATGATGAACGAGGCTCGCCTCGGCGTCGCGATCCAGGGGCTGGCCCAGTCCGAGGTCGCCTACCAGAACGCCGTCGCCTACGCCAAGGACCGCATCCAGGGCCGCGCGCTGACCGGCGCCAAGGAGCCGGCCAAGGCCGCCGACCCGATCATCGTCCATCCCGACGTGCGCCGCACGCTGATGTCGATAAAAGCCTTCAACGAGGCGGCGCGCGCCTTCGTCATCTGGAACGCGATCAAGTCCGACATCGCCCATCGCTCGGGCGACGCCGCCGAGCGCCAGGCCGCCGACGACCAACTCGGCCTGATGACACCCGTGCTCAAGGGCGTGCTGACCGATGTCGGCTTCGACAACGCGGTCAAGGCGCAGCAGATGTATGGCGGCCACGGCTACATCGCCGAATGGGGCATGGAGCAGTTCGTCCGCGACGCCCGCATCGCCATGATCTACGAGGGCGCCAACGGGGTGCAGGCGATGGACCTCGTCGGCCGCAAGCTCGGCCGCGACGGCGGGCGCGCGATCATGGCCTTCTTCAACGAGGTCGGCGGCTTCATCAGCGAGAATGGCGAGGACGAGGCGCTCAAGCCGTTGCTCGGCCCCCTCCAGACCTCGCTCGGCCATCTCCAGCAGGCGACGATGTGGTTCATGCAGAACGCGCTCGCCAAGCCCGACAATGCCGGCGCGGGCGCGACCGACTACATGCACCTGCTCGGTCTGGTCTCTCTCGGCTATATGTGGGCGAAGATGGCCAAGGTCGCGCAGGACAAGCTGAAAGCCGGCGCGAACGGCGCCACCGAGCGGATGAACACCAAGCTGGCGACGGCGCGCTTCTTCATGGAGCGGACGCTGCCGGAGACGGCGGCGCATCTGGCGCGGATCACCGCGGGAGCCGACAGCACCATGGCGCTGAGCGCGGATCAGTTCTGATCGGACGACCGTTTCGCAAAAGGATGAACCGATGCGGTTCACGCACAAGGGGCAATGTCACTGCGGTTCGATTGCGGTCGAACTGCGCACCGACCGCGCGCCGGCGGAGCAGTTGCTGGGCGCATGCCAGTGCTCGTTCTGCCGCAAGCACAATGCGCGGGCCTTCTCCGATCCGAAGGCGCGCGTCGCGCTGACCGCCGCCGCCCCGGAGCACGTTCATCACTACCGCTTCGGGCTGGCCACCGCCGACGTCATCCTGTGCCGCAATTGCGGCGTCTATGTCGCGATGCTGCTGACCGACGACGACCGCATCTTCAGCGTCGTCAATGTCGACATTCTCGATGACCGCAGGGCCTTTACGGGGGAACTGGAGTCGCGTGACTTTGACGACGAGACGACGGCAGGCCGCATCGCCCGACGCAAGGCGAGATGGACGCCGACCGAACTGATCGACTGGCCCGCCTCGGCGACGCGAGATCGCGACAGCCGAACCGACAAGAACGCTGCACGACAGGGAGGCCCTTGATGGCTGACGCATTCATCTACGACCATGTCCGGACGCCGCGCGGCAAGGGCAAGGCCGACGGCTCGCTGCATGAGGTGACGGCGATCGAGCTCGGCACCACGACGCTGCGGGCGCTGCGCGACCGCAACGAACTCGACACCAGGCTCGTCGAGGACGTGGTCTTCGGCTGCGTCGACCCGGTCGGCGAGGCCGGGGCCGACATCGCCCGCACGGTCGCGCTCAAGGCCGGCTACGGCAAGGAGGTGCCCGGCATCCAGATCAACCGCTTCTGCGCCTCCGGGCTTGACGCGGTGAACCTCGCCGCCGCGCAGGTGATGTCCGGCCAGAAGGAGATGACGATCGGCGGCGGCGTCGAGAGCATGAGCCGCGTCGGCATGGGCGCGTCCGGTTTCGGCATCGCGGTCGATCCGAGCGTCGCGATCGACACATACTTCATGCCCCAGGGCGTCTCGGCCGACCTGATCGCGACCAAGTACGGCTTCTCGCGCGATGATGTCGACGCCTATGCGGTGCGCTCGCACAAGCGCGCCGCCGCCGCCTGGCAGGCCGGCCGCTTCAAGCATTCGGTGGTCCCGGTCACCGATATCAACGGGCTGATCATCCTCGATCGCGACGAGACCATTCGTCCCGGCACCGACATGCAGGCGCTGGCCGCGCTGAAGGCGTCCTTCGTCCAGATGGGCGAGATGGGCGGGTTCGACGCGGTCGCGACCGCCGCGCATCCCGATGTCGAGTTCGTCAACCACGTCCACCATGCCGGCAATTCGTCGGGCATCGTCGACGGGGCGGCGGCCGTCCTCGTCGGCTCGAAGAAGGGCGGCAAGGCGGCGGGCCTGAAGCCCCGCGCCCGCATCCGCGCCTTCGCCACGGTCGGCTCCGACCTCGCCTTGATGCTGACCGGCCCGGTCGACGTCACCGAACTGGTGCTGAGGAAGGCGGGCATGAAGACCAGCGACATCGACCTGTTCGAGCTGAACGAGGCCTTCTCCTCGGTGGTGCTGCGCTTCCAGCAGGCCTTCGACATCGACGATGCGATCCTGAACGTCAATGGCGGCGCGATCGCGATGGGCCATCCGCTCGGGGCGACCGGCGCGATGATTTTGGGCACGGTGCTCGACGAGCTGGAGCGGACGAACAAGGAGACCGCGCTGGTGACGCTCTGCGTCGCCGCCGGCATGGGCGTCGCCACCATCATCGAACGGGTTTGAGGAGAATGACGATGAACCTCACCAATTTCCGCTTCGAGACCGATTCCGACGGCATCAGTACCGCGACCTGGGACATGCCGGGCCGCTCGATGAACGTCATCACGCCCGAGCTGATGGCCGAGCTCGACCAGATCATCGACACGGTCGCCTCGACAGAGGCCATCAAGGGCTGCGTCATCGTCTCTGGCAAGGAGGCCTTCTCCGGCGGCGCGGACCTGACCATGCTGCAGGGGTTGCGCGATCTTTATGTCGACCTCGCCAAAGACAAGGGCGAGCAGGTCGCGATGCAGACCTTCTTCGACGAGAGCCGCAAGCTCTCGCTGCTCTACCGCAAGCTCGAAACCTGCGGAAAGCCGTTCGCCGCCGCGATCCACGGCGTCTGCCTCGGCGGAGCCTTCGAGCTGGCGCTCGCCTGCCAGTACCGCGTCGCCTCCGACGACGCCTCGACCCGCGTCGGCCTGCCCGAGATCAAGGTCGGGCTGTTTCCGGGCGCGGGCGGCACCCAGCGCGTCTCGCGGCTGATGCAGACCGGCGACGCGCTTCAGATGATGTTCAAGGGCGAGCAGGTGAAGGCGCTGCCGGCGCGCAACACCGGCCTCGTCCATGCCGTCGTCCCGCGCGACCAGCTCGTGGCGAACGCAAAAGAATGGCTCAAGGCCAACCCGACCGCGACCGCGCCCTGGGACCAGAAAGGCTTCAAGCTGCCCTCCAACAAGGTCTATTCGCCGGCCGGCATGCAGATCTGGCCGCCGGCCAACGCGATCTATCGCCGCGAGACCAACGACAATTATCCCGCCGCCCGCGCCATCCTCTCGGCCGTCTATGAGGGGCTGCAGCTTCCGATCGACCTCGGCCTCAAGGTCGAGAGCCGCTATTTCGCGAAAATCCTGCGGACGAAGGAGGCGGCCTCGATGATCCGCTCGCTCTTCGTCTCGATGCAGGAGCTGAACAAGGGCGCGCGCCGCCCCGCCGACGTCCCGGCGAGCAAGCTGAAGAAGGTCGGCGTCGTCGGCGCGGGCTTCATGGGCGCAGGGATCGCCTATGTCTCGGCGCAGAACGGCCTCGAGGTCGTGCTGGTCGATCGCGACCAGGAGGCCGCCGACAAGGGCAAGGCCTATTCGCACAAGCTGGTCTCCGACCAGATCATGAAGGGCAGGGCGAAAACCGCCGACCGCGACGCGCTGCTCGGCCGCATCACCGCCACCGCCGACTACGACGCGCTGAAAGGCTGCGACCTGATCGTGGAGGCGGTGTTCGAGGATCCCAAGGTCAAGGCCGAGGTGATCGCGAAAGTCGAGGCCGCGGTCGGGCCGAAGACCATCTTCGGCTCCAACACCTCGACCCTGCCGATCACGGGCCTCGCCGAGCACAGCCAGCGGCCGAAGAACTTCATCGGGGTGCATTTCTTCTCGCCGGTCGAGAAAATGCTGCTGGTCGAGATCATCATGGCCAAGAAGACCGGCAAGAAGGCGCTCGCCATGGCGCTCGATTTCGTCCGCGCGATCAAAAAGACGCCGATCGTCGTCAACGACACGCGCGGCTTCTACGCCAATCGCTGCGTCGGCAATTATATCCGCGAGGGCCATCTCATGCTGATGGAGGGCGTGCCGCCGGCGATGATCGAGGCCGCCGGGAAGCAGGCCGGCATGCCGGTCGGGCCGCTCTCGCTGAACGACGAGGTCGCGGTCGATCTCGCCTTCAAGGTGCTGAAGGCGACCAAGGTCCAGCTCGGCGAGGGGTCAGTCGATCCGGCGCAGGAAAAGCTGCTGTCGGACATGGTCGAGAAGCACGGCCGCCTCGGCCGCAAGAACAAAAAGGGCTTCTACGATTATCCGGAAGCTGCGCCCAAGCGCCTCTGGCCCGGCCTCGCTGAGCTGACCAAGAACCGCATCGATCCGGAAAAGGTCGACATGCAGGAACTGATCCATCGCCTCTTGGTGACGCAGGCGCTCGAAGCCGCGCGCACCTATGAGGAGGGCGTCGTCACCGATCCCCGCGAGGCCGATGTCGGCTCGATCATCGGCTTCGGTTTTGCGCCCTATAGTGGCGGCACGCTGAGCTACGTCGACAATATGGGCGCGGCGGCCTTCGTGAAGCTCTGCGAGGGGCTGGCGAAGAGGCATGGCGAGAGGTTCAAGCCGAACAAGCAGCTCAAGCGCATGGCGAAGACGGGGGAGAGCTATTACGGGGCGGCGAAGGCGGCGTGAGCCACCATGGCGATCCTGCCGATCGTGCGGTTTCCCGATCCGCGCCTGCGCGCGATCGCGGAACCGGTTGATCGTTTCGACGCCGAACTCCGGCGCCTCGCTGACGATCTGTTGGCGACGATGCGCGCAGCGCCCGGCATCGGCATCACCGCTCCGCATGTCGGCGTGCTCGCGCGGCTCGTCGTGCTCGAATTGTCGCCGGGCGCGGTGCGGATTTATGTCAATCCGAAGCTCGTCTGGTCCTCGTCGGAGACGACGCGCGGCACGGAGGGAAGCGTCTCGATGCCGGGCGTGACGGGCGAGGTCGAGCGCTTCGCCGAGGTTCGCGTAAGCTACCGCGATTTGGTGGGCGTCGAGCAGGTCGAACAGGCCGACGGCATGCTCGCCATCTGCCACCAGCACGAGATCGACCAGCTCGACGGCATCTTCTGGCTCCAGCGGCTGTCACGGCTCCAGCGCGAGCGGGCGATGGCGCGGTATGGCAAGCTGCGGCGGGGATAGCGAAGTCTATCCTGACAGACATAAGCTCCGCTGCTGTTAACCCGCAAGGAGGCCGAGGAGAGCGGACCCCGTGAAGACGCTGGTCGAATACATGTATCGCGATGGCTTGAACTACAAGCAGTTCGGCTCTTTCGTCTTGGAAGGCGATTTCGCAATTTCTGCCGTTCAAGAATGCTTCTCGGATGGAGAGTTTTTTATTCCAGAGCGCGTCGGCGCGAAGTCACTTGTTCCCGCCGTGAAGACTTTTGACGATCACTATCTCCATACGCTTGAAGCGGCGAGCAGGGTCGAGGATATTTCTGCGGTCATGAGCGCAGATCTATTCATCGAAAGGATCAAGCGCGCAGCCGGCGAAGGCTGGTTCTACGAGAAGCTGTTCGGCACAAGGCGACAGGCCGCGCTGGCCGAAGGACGAAGAACCGGCTTGATCAATCCGGATTGGGGCGAGTGAGAGCGTTGCTTAGCCTTTGAACACTTGATTGCGGTGGTATTCGATGAATGAGCGATGCGGCAGCGCGGCGTCGTCATGCGGCGTGAACAGAGGTCGACCATGTTGAACCAAACTTGCAAGGGCGTCCGGTATTAGCTTGGGCGGCGCGAGAAGCGAGAGATCGTCGGCAATCGAAATCAAGCCGCGATCGAACAGCCAATGGACAGTTCCCGATAGGGCCAAGCCGTTTCTGACCGAATCTGGCCCGTGGGACGCCACGGGCATGATATGAGCGGCTTGGACCTCCGGGCGGCCGCCGCCATTGATCAACCTCAGACCTGTGATGGCACATCGGTTATCGTAGGCAAGGCGAACATGACGGCGGAAACTCGCCTCGCGAAATGGCCGACTTATGAGTGCCTGGACGAGGGACCGCTCATAGGGCGCTTGCTCGGTGTCGGAGAAGCCGTAGTCGGCCGTCTGAGACACCGAAGCGTCGCCATCCATGCCACTTGGATAGCCCGCAGACACAATTGCATTGAAGTCGGGCTGAGGGAGGACGCGTACCGAGCGACCGAACGCCCCCTTGTTCGTCTGGCCATCGTCACGTTCGAGCGCGCTTTCAAGATAGCTTGCCCCGAGCTTGAAAGGCACGGGCTTGTCGAAATCGAGATAGTTTTCGATGTCCGCGTAAAAATGGTCTGTCTGTTCAGGATCGGGTCGGATGCGCCGCACTGTCGCTACGGCGAAGTATGCTTGCTTGCCGTACCCAGTACTATTCTCCAAGCCGGTTCGGCGTGGCTCATAGTAGACGATCATGTCTCCGACAGCGGCTTCTGCTTGCCGCAGATAGGTGCGCGGAAAATGGTAGAATTTCTCTGGCACGTCCTTGTAGGACGGCGAAACGCGAGTGGTGAAAACGGCCTTTGCCATTGTAGTAATCTGAGACGATCAATTGCCGCCTGTCATCAACAAATCCAAAGCCGTCATGCTCGCCCTTGTGGCGAGCATCCACGTCTCGGGCGTAGCGCTCGACGAGCGAAGGCGTGGATGGTCGGGACAAGCCCGACCATGACTTGCGGCGGTTTGATCGTCCGCGCTCACCCCGCCACAGCCCGCACCACCCGTCTCAGCTTCCCGACGATCTCCTCGACCTGGCTTTCCGTCACGATCAGCGGCGGCGAGACGCAGATCGTGTCGCCGGCCGTGCGGATCATCACGCCCTCCTCATGGAAACTCCGCTCGATCGCCTCGTAGCCGCGCTTGCCGACGCCGTCCGCGCGCGGGGCGAGGTCGATTGCGCCGACGAGGCCGAGCGTGCGGATGTCGACCACGTTGGGCTCGCCCTTCAGGCTCATCACCGCCTCGGCGAAGCTCGCCTCCATGCCGCGCGCCCGCTCGAAAAGGCCTTCCTCGCGATAGATGTCAAGCGCCGCCAGCGAGGCCGCCGCCGCCAGCGGGTGGCCGGAATAGGTGTAGCCGTGGAACAGCTCGATGACGTTGTCGGGCCCACCCATGAAGGCGTCGTAGATGTGCTTGCGGACCAGCACGCCGCCCATCGGCACCGTGCCCGAGGTCACGCCCTTGGCGAAGGTGATCATGTCCGGGATGACGCCGTAGCGCTCGGCCGCGAAGGCGTAGCCCAGCCGCCCGAAGCCGGTGATGACCTCATCGAAGATCAAAAGGATGCCGTGCTTGTCGCAGAGCTCGCGCAGGCGCTTGAGGTAGCCCTTGGGCGGCGGCAGCGCGCCGGTCGAGCCCGCCATCGGCTCGACAATGACGGCGGCGATGGTCGAGGCGTCATGCAGCGTGACGATACGCTCCAGGTCGTCGGCGAAATGCGCGCCGTAGTCCGGCTCGCCCTTGCTGAAGGCCTGTTTCTCGCGGTCATAGGTGTGCGGGATGTGGTCCGTGCCGGTCAGAAGCCCGCCGAAGAATTTGCGGTTGTTGACCATGCCGCCGACCGAGATGCCGCCGAAGCCGACGCCGTGATAGCCGCGCTCGCGGCCGATCAGCCGGGTCTTCGAGCCCTTGCCCGTGACGTTCCAGTAGGCCAGCGCGATCTTCAGCGCCGAATCGGCGGCCTCCGAGCCGGAGCCGGCGAAGAAGACATGGTCGAGATCGCCCGGGGCCAGCGCCGCGATCCGGGCGGCGGCGGCGAACACCTTCGGATGGCCGTACTGGAAGGTGGGGGCGAAATCGAGCTCGCGCGCCTGCGCCTGGATCGCCTGGATGATCGGCTCGCGGGCGTGGCCGGCGTTGCAGCACCACAGGCCGGCCGTGCCGTCCATCACCGGCCTGCCTTCGGGCGTGTAATAGAACATCCCCTCGGCGCGCGCGATCATGCGCGGATTGCGCTTGAACGAGCGATTGGCCGTGAACGGCATCCAGAAGGCTTCGAGGTCGTTCGGCGTGCCGAGCGGCTGGGCGGAGGCTGTCATCGCAACGTTCCTGGTCGGGTTAAGCGTCTCTCAACCTAACACCGCGACGGGGGGTGTAAATCGCCGGCGGCTCGGGGCATCCCTGCGCGCCATGACGGCTCCCCGTTCCGCAAACGCGGGTGACGTTACGTCGTTTTTGGCGTAGCCTGAGGAAGGGGGTTAGACAACTGGACCAGTCCCCGATGGTCGAAGAGGGCGCTGCCGAGCGGCGAGACGAGCCTGACGCCGTGGCGGTCGGCGCGGCGCTTGCGCGCCTTTTGGAATCGGATGCCTTCCGGGCCGCGCCGCAGCTTTCGGCCTTCCTGTCCTTCATCGTCGAATCCGCTCTCGCCGGCCGGGCCGGCGAGCTTAAGGGCTACACCATCGCCACGGAGGCGCTCGGCCGCCCGTCCGAATTCGACCCGCAGGCTGACCCGATCGTGCGTGTCGAGGCCGGCCGGCTGCGCAAGGCGCTGGCCCAGTACGATGCAAGCGAGGGCGCCGCCGATCCGGTCCGGATCGCCATGCCGGTCGGCGGCTATGCCCCGGTCTTCGAATGGCGCGCCGGCGCGCCGGCCGGGCAGGCGACCGATCCCGCGCCGCCGCAGCCGTCGCGGGATCGCGCGGCCTCGCGACGCTGGCTCGGCGCGGCTGCGTTCGGTCTGGTTCTCGGCCTGGCGGCGCTGGTCGTCTGGCACCAGGGTCGTCGGGCTGGCGAGTTTCCGCGCGCCGGCCCCGAACCCGCGACCGGGCCGGAGGCGCAGGCCACGACCGCCTCGGTCGTCCAGCTTCGCCTGCCGGTCGTCGCGGTCAGCCTGGGAGAAGCACCCGATCCGGCGCTGGGCGATCTCGTCAGGCGCTTCGCCCGCCTGCTGGTCGATGCGATGGCCCGTTTCGACGACCGCGTCACCGTCGTGGCGCCCGAGGCCCGATCCGCGCCCGATGCGGCCGACTACGTGTTCGAGCTCAACATCTCCCGCGACGGCCAGAATGTCGAAGGCTTTGGCCGGCTGCGCGCGGTCCGGGGCGGCCGCGTCGTCTGGACCGGTTCGACTGCCCGCGATGTGACCGGCGGCACGAGCGATTCCCGACTGGCGGAGATCGCCCGGCGTCTCGCGATCCGGCTCGCGGAGCCTTTCGGCGTCATCCATGCCGATGTCCGCCAGGTCGCCGGATCGCCGGCGATGCGCTGCCTGTTCGACGCCGTGGAGGTTCGCCGGACGATGAAGCCGCAGGATCATCTCGCGGCGCGCGACTGCATCGGCCGGCTGCTCGAGCAGGACAGGAACTTCCATCCCGCCTGGTCGCAGCTTGCGCTGCTGATCCTCGACGAACACGCCTCGGGCCTCAATCCGCTGCCCGGCCCGCCGCTCGACCGGGCGCTCGGCGCGGCGCTCAACGCCGCCCGTCTCGCGCCCTCCAGCGCCCGCGCCCAGCAGGTGATGATGGATGTGCTGTTCGCGCGCGGCGAGACCGAGGACGCGCTGGAGGCGGGGCGCAAAGCGCTGGCCGCCAATCCGTATGACCCCGAGATCATGGCCGATTTCGGCGCACGCCTGGTCCAGCTCAACCGCCCGGCCGAGGGACTGCCGCTGCTGGAGCGCGCCATCGATCTCAGCGCCGGCCGACCGCCCTGGTACGATTTCTTCGCCTTCCTCGGCGCGCATCTCACCGGCGCCGAACGGCTTGCCGAAAGCTATGCCGCCGTCTTCGCCACCGATGACAGCCCGCTGAGCCTGCTCGGCCTCGCAATGCGCTCCGCCGCCAACGCTGACCAGGCCGGTCTGAAGAAGGCCCTCGGCCGGCTCGTCGAGGTCGCGCCGCTGTTTGGCGTCGATCCGCGTCTTCTGCTCGGCCGAAAGGGCTTTCAGCCGCAGGTCGTCGACGCAATCATGACGGCCCTCGGTCCCGCTGCGATCGACCTGACGAAAACCCGCTGAGCGGCCGGCGGAACGATCCACCGCTTTTCCCGCGTCGCCCGTCTCGCGGGCCCGCCCGACGCTCGCATGCGCGCAACCGGCTCGCTATTGTCGTTTCACGACCGTGATTCGCCGATTCGTCCCGATCCATTCCAACGCGCGATCGCTCCTTGGCCGCTCCCCGCCGGACCTTACTGCACCCTCTCGCCGGCGCCGTCGCCGGCGTCTGCGCGGGCGCCATCGTGACGATGCTGATGCCGGGCGCGCTGGGCGCCGCGATCGGCCTCCTGCTCGGCGGCGGCGGGCTGATCGGCTCGGCCTGGCTGTCGGAGCGTCGCATGCAGCGCCAGCGCGAGCAGCTTTTCGCGGGGCTCGGCGAGGTCAAGGTCAAACTCGCCGCCAATGCGATCAGGCTCGACAACCTCTCCCAGCGCGTCGAGCAGATGCCGATGCGCGAGCAGGACGCCGCGCCGGCCCGCGCCGCCATCAACGAGCTCACGGCGGAGGTCGGGCTGCTCGGCGACCTGATCCACCAGGTCGCGACCACGCTGGCCGATCATGACGCCGAGCTCGCGGCGGCGAAATCCCGGGTCGCGCCGCAGCCGGTCGCCGCGCCTGCCGTGGTGGTCGATCCGGAAGCGGCTCGCCGCGCCCGCGCCGACGCGCTGGCCGCCGAGCATGAGCAGGCCGCCAGGGCGGCCGAGCGGCGCATCGCCGAGGACAAGGCGGCTCTGATCAGCGCCGCGCTGTCGGAGGGCAAGGTCGAGGTCCATCTGCAGCCGATCGTGCAACTGCCGCAGCGGCGCACGCGCGGCTACGAGGCGATGTGCCGGCTGCGGCTCGACGAGCAGACGCTGCTGATGCCCGACGATTTCCAGGCGATCGTCGAGGAGCGCGGCTTCGGCCCGACGCTGGACGCGCTCGTCCTGACCCGGGCTCTCGCCATCGCGCGCCATCTCGGCGCGAAGGAGGGCGGGCTCTTCGTTTCCTGCAACTTCAGCGCGGCGACCTGGGGCTCGTCGAAGGCGCTGGCGACGCTCTCGCGCATCCTCGACAAGTACCGTGACCATGCCGGTCATCTCGTCGTCGAGATGCCGCAGCGCGTTTTCCGCGCGCTCGATCCGACCAGCCTCGGCCTCCTCGGCGCGATGTCGGCCAATGGCATCCGCTTCGCGCTCGATCATGTCGCCGACCTCCGGCTCGATCCGGTCGCGCTGTTCGACCGCGGCATCCGCTTCGTCAAGGCGCCGGCGGCCCTGCTGCAGGCGCAGATGGAGGAGAGCGAGGCCGCCCTCGACATCGCCGCCGGCGATCTCGCCGCCATGCTGGCGCGGGCCTCGATCATCCTCGTCGCCGAAGAGATCGCCGACAATCCGACCGTCGCCGACATGATCGAGCTCGGCGTCGGCTTCGCGCAGGGCGCGGTGTTCTCGCCGCCGCGCCCGGTCAAGCCGGAGGTCTTTGCCGAACCGGCCGCTGCCCCATCGCCCGTCGCGGAGCCGGCGCGACCGCTCGCGGATGTCCTTGGGTATCCCGTGCCCGATCCTGCTTCCGCCGAGCCAGCGCAGCCCGAACGCATTCCGTTCCGGTCCGTCCTGCGCCGCGCCAGCGCCTGACCAGGTCGACTATCGCCGTCATAGGACGATGGTCTAGAAGCGACCTGTCTCGCGCCGTGGAGTTCTTGTCTCTTGCCGTCATCATCTGGCTCGCCGACCCGGTCTCTCGCCGGGCTGTCCGGGATCGCCCCCGACTTCGATCTCTGCCTCTGCGACATCTGGGGCGTCGTCCACAACGGCGTCACCGCCCATCGCGAGGCTGTCGAGGCCTTGGTCGCTCTTCGCGGCCAGGGGGCGAGCGTCGTCCTCGTCACCAATGCGCCCCGGCCCGCCGCCGAGATCGAGCGGCAACTGGCCGGGCTCGGCGTGCCGCGCGCGGCCTGGGACGCGATCGTGACCTCCGGCGACGTCTGCCGCGCCCTGATCGGCGAGCGCGCCGGGCAGCCGGTCTTCATGCTCGGTCCCGACCGCGACCTGCCGCTGATCGCGGGGCTGGACGCCCCGCGGGTCGCGCCGGAGGCGGCGAGCTACGTGCTGTGCACCGGGCTGCTCGACGACGAGACCGAGACGCCTGCGAGCTATGCCGGCCTCCTCGCCGGCTTCGCCGCGCGCGGCCTGACGCTGATCTGCGCAAACCCCGACCTGGTGGTGGATCGCGGCGGCCGCATCGTGCCCTGCGCCGGATCGGTCGCGCTCGCCTATGAGGAGATCGGCGGGCGCGTGCTTTACGCGGGCAAGCCGCATCCGCCGATCTACGAGGCGGCGCTGGCGGCGGCGCAGGACATCCGGGGTGCGGCGATCGCTCGCGAGCGCATCTGCGCCATCGGCGATGCGATCCGCACGGACATCGCCGGCGCCAGCGCTTTCGGGGCGACAAGCGTCATGGTCCTTGCCGGGATCCATGCGCAGGACCTGATGGAGGCCTCGTGGGAGGCCCGCCATGGCTGGTTGGGCGGCCAGGCCGCGCGGCCGGACTACGCCATGCCGCATCTGGTCTGGTGAGCCGCCGATCGACCGTCGCAGCGGCGCGGAAAAGTCCGTCGAAGCGAATGCGGTTCGCTTCGACGCAAGCGATGCGAAACCCGTTTCATTTCACCAGATTGCAAGCCGCCGGATCGGGCGCCCGGAACGCTTCGGCGCCTGGTATCGTCCTGATCTGTTCATAGAGATCCCATTCGCCCTTCGATTCCTCGGGCTTTTTGACCCTGAACAGATAGACGTCGCGGATCACCCGGCCATCGACCCGGATCGAGCCATCCTTGGTCATGAAGTCGTTGATCGGCGTCGCCTTCATCCTGGCGAGAACCTTGTCGGCGTCGGTCGATTGCACCGCTTCGACCGCTTTGAGGTAATGCATGACGGCGCCGTAGGAACTGGCCTGATTCATGTTCGGCATCTTGCCGAACCTGTCGAAGTACCGCTTCGCGAACGCGCGCGTGGCGTCGTTCTGGTCCCAGTAGAACGTCTCGACCACGATGATGTCCTGCGCCAGCTTGAGGCCGAGCGCCTTGACGTCGTGCAGCGTCAGCGTCGGCGCCGCGATCCGCTGTCCGCCTTTGCGGAAGCCGAACTCCTCGGCCTGCCGGATCACCATCGCGGCGTGCATCGTCGTCGTCGCCAGCCCGAACACCGAGGCGCGCGATGATTGCGCCTGCAGCAACTCCGACGAGAAATCCGTCGTTTCGAACGGGTGTTTCGTGCCGCCGAGAACCGTGCCGCCCGAGTTCTTGATCATCTCGGTGATGTCGCGCTCGATATTGGCGCCGTAGGCGTAGCTGACGGTCAGGAAATACCAGCTATCCTTGGCGCCGCCGGTGTTGTTGCCGAGGAAGGCGCCGCGCGCTTCCGCATAGGTGTCGTAGGTCCAGTGGATCCCGTTGGGCGAGCAGAACTTGCCGGTGATGTCGGCGCTGCCGGTGCTGATCGGGATGACGATCCGGTTCTTCTCCCGCGCCAGTTGCTGGACGCCGATGGCGATGTTGGTGACGCCGATGTCGAAGATCGCGTTGACGTTCTCGTCATACCATCGGCGCGCGATGGCGAGCCCGGTGTCGGGCTTGTTGAGATGGTCTGCTTCCAGCAGTTCGATCGGCCTGCCGAGAACCTTGCCGCCGAAGTCCTCGATGGCCAGCCGTGCGCTCAGGATCGTGCCCTTGCCGGAAAAATCCGCCGCCGCGCCCGACAGATCGGTGAGAAAGCCGATTTTGACGGAATCGCTCGTCTGGGCGCGCGCCTCCGTCGCCAGCAGCCATGTTGCGATCGCGGCGCATCCCGCGATCGCCGTCAGATAGCCCTTCGACCTGATCATTCCGTCCCTCCCGGATTGCTGTTTTTTGTCGACCGTCCTCCGATCCAGCCATCGCCATAAATGGACAGACCATTTGACATTATCATAATATGACCATTTTCTGGCGGGGGCAATTGCGGCTTGCGCGCCCTTTTGAATCCGGAGAGACGCGCCATGGCGGGATCGATGCGCTGCTACCAGATCAACGCGTTCGGGCAGGATCTCGTGGAGACTGCGTTGGACAGACCGCGGCTGACGGGTTCTGAGGTTCTCGTCCGCGTCCGTGGCGCCGGCGTCTGTCACAGCGACGTTCACATCTGCGAAGGGCATTACGATCTCGGCGGCGGCCGGACCTTGTCCTTCGCCGATCGAATCCGGTTTCCCCGTACGCTCGGGCACGAGGTCGCCGGCGAGCTGATCGAGCTCGGCCCGGATGCGGAGGGCGTCGAGATCGGGGCGAACTACCTGATCTGTTCATGGATTGGCTGCCGCGCATGCGACCAGTGCCTCGAAGGCCTCGAGAACCTGTGCGTCAACCCGGGCTTCATCGGCGTGAACCGCGATGGCGGCTTCGCCGACGTCGTCGTCGTGCCGCACCCACGCTATCTGGTGCCGCTCGGCGGGCTCGATCCGGTGGTTGCGGCGCCGATGGTATGTTCGGGACTCACGACTTATAGCGCCATCAAGAAATTCGGACCGCTCGACGCCCGTCGTCCGCTCGTGATCATCGGCGCCGGTGGGCTCGGCCTGATCGCGATCGAGATCGCGAGAATGCTTGGTTCGAGCGGCGTCGTCATCGTCGAGAAGAACGAGGCCAGGCGGGCGGCCGCGTTGACCGCAGGCGCGCTCGCCGCGATCGATCCCGGCGGGGAGACCGCGGTCGACGCGATCAGGCAGGCTGTCGGCGGTCCGGTCTGGGGCGTACTCGATCTCGTAGGCACCGGCGAAACAGCCCAGCTCGCAGTCGAGGCCCTGGCCAAGACTGGCAAGCTGGTCATCGTCGGGCTGTTCGGTGGCGCACTCACGGTCCCCGTGCCGACCTTCCCGCTCAAGGTCCTGACCATCCAGGGCAGCTACACCGGTTCGCCTGCCGAACTGGTCGAGCTGGTCGAATTGGCCCAGCGTCTGGGAGTACCCTCGGCTCCGGTCGACATCAGGCCGCTCTCGTCGGCCGCGAGCGCCATCGCCGATCTCAGAGATGGCCTCGTGACCGGGCGCATCGTGCTTGCGCCCGACGAGGCGTGACGGCGCAGCGGCGGCCTGCACCCGCCCTCAGGCGGCGCAGACGGACTCGATCTTGGTCTTCAGCGTCTGGGCGTTGAACGGCTTGACGATGTAGTTGTTCACCCCGGCCTTTTTGGCGGCGATGACGTTCTCGGTCTTCGATTCGGCGGTGACGATGATGAAGGGCGTCTCCGAGAGCGCAACCTCCTCGCGCACCCGCTGCAGCAGCTCGAAGCCGGTCATCGGCTCCATGTTCCAGTCCGAGATCACCAGCCCGTACTTCTTGTCGCGCATCTTGGCGATGGCGGCGGAGCCGTCCGACGCGTCGTCGACATTCTCGAAGCCGAGTTGCTTCAGCAGGTTGCGGATGATCCGCACCATGGTCTGGTAGTCGTCGACCACGAGGATCGGCATGGAGGGGTCGAGAGCCATGGTGGTTCTCCAAGCATCACGGTCGTGGCGAAAGGGCCCGGCCTCGCGCCGCGTCGCCATCTCGGTGCGGCGACGCTCGGTCGACGGTCTTAAGCCCGCGGCGTTTCAAAGCCGTTAATCCGATGCTAAACTGACGATGCGTCATCATCGCCTGGCCGCTCCCCGGGCGCATCGTCACCAAAGTCCTATGGCCGAAGCGCCCCGGCTGTGACAGGCTTTCCGAAGGGCCGGTCCGGCCCGGGCGATGCGCCCGGCGGGCCGCGTATTGGCCGAGGCGAACCGAGCGCGATGGGCAGCACACTTTATCAGGTCTACGCCTTCGAGGATCTGTCGGTCGGGCAGAGCGAGAGCCTGATGCGAACGGTGATGGAGCGCGACGTCTCGCTCTTCGCCGACCTGTCGGGCGACGCCAACCCGATCCATCTCTGCGACCGTTTCGCCGCCAACACCCGTTTCGGCCAGCGCATCGCCCATGGCATGCTGACGGCGAGCCTCGTCTCGGCGCTGCTCGGCACCAGGCTGCCCGGGCCGGGCGCGGTCTACCTGTCGCAGACCCTGACCTTTCTCGCCCCCGTGAAGATCGGCGACGTCGTGACGGCCCGCGTCGAGGTCGCGGAACTGGTGCCGGAGCGCCGGCGGGCCCGGCTGTTCTGCGAATGTCTCGTCGATGGCAAGGCCGTGCTCGAGGGCGAGGCCTGGGTCGCGCTGCCGCCGGCCCGCGCCAAGTCCTGACGACCCCTGACGGACTTGGAGCCGGCAAAACGGGGCCGCCTTTCCGGAACCAAATTCCCCGCCGCGACGTTGAATCGCCGGGGCTGACGTGCGGCGAATGCGTCGCGGCACGGGCTCCGGGGGGCCGGCTTCCGGCCGTGTCACAAGGATTTCGTCATGTCATTGCTCATCTCGCTGCTCATTACGGTTCTGGTCATCGGCCTCGTTCTCTATCTCGTCCGGATGCTGCCGCTCGACGCCCAGATCAAGAACATCGTCCAGATCATCGTCATCGTCATCGGCATCATCTCGCTGCTGCGCTATCTCGCGGTATTCTGAGGTTTTTGGCGGCGATGCCCGGGCCATGGGCCCGGGCATCCGTTTCAATCCTGCATGCCTTAGATTGCGCTCGGCTCTTGCGGTAAGGGCGGAAACGCCCTAGCCCCGGACGGGATGTCGAGCCAACGAGGCGGCGATGGCGCAGATTGAACAGGATCTATCCGATCTCGGCGCCTTGAACGTCAGGTTCATCCATAATTTCGTGACCTGCGATGTGCGCTCCCATGACGCCATCATCCATCCGCGCTTCATCTCGATCCTGCCGTCGGGGACGATCCAGAACCGCGCCGACTATCTCAGCGACTGGGCGACCGATTTCGACCCGAAGGTCATTCCCTATTGGGACATGCGCGCCCAGAGCATCAGCCTCTTCGGGGATGTCGCCCTGGTCCGGGCGGTCAACAAATGGACGCGTCGCAAAGACGGCGAGGCCGTGACCGGCATGACCATGTATACAGACACCTATCTTCGTACGGACGGAAAATGGCTGTGCATCCAGGCGCAGATTCAGTCGATCGCGCCTGAAAACTATCCGGGCGACGAGACGATCATCTGCCGATATGTCGACGGGAAGCGCCTGGATTGACGCAAGCTTTACGCTCCGGCACAGTTGGTTAGGTCCAGAGGGCCCCGGACGCATCGCGTCCCGGGGCCCTTTCCTATTGGCAGAGCAAAACCGGCGATGAGTTCGCAGAACCGCACCACCCATATCCGCCTGACCTCGCATCCCGAGCCCGGCAACGCGGCGGGCCGCTTCCCGATCCGCTGGGGCGCGGAGACGCCTCACGAGCGCGGCCCGGTCATCGCCTCGACCACGAACCCGTCCGACCGCAACGTCATCGGCGCCCATGGCGGCTCCTATTCGGTCTACCGCGCGCTCGCCATCTCGGCGCGGGCGATGAACCCCTCGCAGCGTCCGGACCTGAGGAACACCCATCCGACCGCCGAGATCGCGCGGCAGCCGCAATGGCGCGCGCCCGGCAAGATCGTCTCGATGGACCCGTTCGGCCATCGCGTCGCGCAGGATTTCGGGGAGCTGATCGGGGAGGGCGTCGACATCCGCCCCACCATCGCCGTCACCAGGGCCAGGCTCAACCTGCCCGAAATCCTCGCCGCGATGGCGGGCCATCGGCTCGCAGCGGATGACGGCATCCTGCACAAATCGGGCGATATCAGCGTCACCAAGATCGCGATCGACCCGGTCTGGCATCTGCCGGGCATCGCGGAGCGCTTCGGCACGAGCGAGAACGAATTGCGCCGCACGCTCTTCGAGCAGACCGGCGGCATGTATCCCGAACTGGTGACGCGGCCGGACCTGCGCGTCTTCCTGCCGCCGATCGGCTCGATCACCGCCTATGTCATCGGCGAAGTCTCGGCGCTGTCGAATGGGAAAAGCCGCGTCGCCTGCCGCGTCCATGACGAGTGCAACGGCTCGGACGTCTTCGGCTCCGACATCTGCACCTGCCGGCCCTATCTCGTCCATGGCATCGAGGAGGCGGTGCGCGAGGCCCAGGGCGGCGGCGTCGGGTTGATCGTCTACAACCGCAAGGAAGGCAGGGCGCTCGGCGAGGTCACGAAATTCCTCGTCTACAACGCCCGCAAGCGCCAGGAGGGCGGCGATTCCGCCGCGACCTATTTCGAGCGCACCGAATGCGTCGCCGGCGTGCAGGACGCCCGCTTCCAGCAGTTGATGCCCGATGTGCTGCACTGGCTCGGCGTCACGAAGATCGACAGGCTGATGTCGATGTCGAACATGAAATACGACGCCATGGTCGAGGGCGGCATCGAGATCGGCGAGCGCGTCGCGATCCCGCCCGAGCTGATCCCGCCCGACGCCTCCGTCGAGATGGAGGCCAAGAAGGCGGCGGGCTATTATGCGCCCGAGGGCGCGCCCGGCGACAATGCGCTGAAGGCGACTATGGGTCGCGACCTCGACAAGTTCTGAGCTGCGCGCGATGCCTGACCGCAATCCGGATGCGTTTCGCCACCTGCTCAAGCCTGCCGCCATTCGGGCCCGGGCGCAGGAGATGCTTGCGCTCGGCGTCGCCGGGCAACTCCTGCACTTCTCCGTCGATCTGTCCCGGCTCGACGCCTGCGCCGATTACGTGCTCGACACCATCCGCGCCAACTACCCGACGCTGGAGATCCCCTTCCATGCGCGCTGGCGGCATTTCAGCGTGGCCGGCGTCGACCGCTGGAGCCTGCTCGACCGCGGCGCGCAGTTCGCCGATGCGATCGCGCGCGGGCGGGCGGCCTATGATCTGGCGATCGTCAGCGTGCTGCTCGACGCCGGCGCCGGCCCGGAGTGGCGCTATCGCGACGTGCTGACCGGCGAGACGCTCGGCCGCTCCGAGGGGCTGGCGCTGGCCTCACTCGACATGTTCGCCGCCGGCCTGTTTTCAGGCTATCGAAACGAGCCCCTGCGCGTCGACGTCGGCGCGCTGAAGCGGCTTGATGCGGAAGCCCTGGCGCAGGGCTTCCAGGCCGGCCCCGACAATCCGCTGCTGGCGCTGGAGGGTCGCGCCGCCCTGCTGAACCGGCTCGGCGAGGAGCTCGAGCGGCAGGGCATGAGCCGTCCGGGCGCGCTGTTCGATCGGCTCCACGCCGCCGCCGAGACCGGCACGCTGCGCGCCGGGCACATTCTCGCGGAGGTGCTGACCGTGTTCGGCGGCATCTGGCCCTCGCGGCTCACGCTGGCCGGCGTCGCGCTCGGCGACACCTGGCGTCACCCGCTAATCGCACGCGGCGAGACGACCGAGGGGCTCGTGCCCTTCCACAAGCTCTCGCAATGGCTGTCCTATTCGCTGATCGAGCCGCTGCAATGGGCCGGCATCTTCGTCGTCGACATCGACGAACTGACCGGCCTGCCCGAATACCGCAATGGCGGGCTCTTCCTCGACATGGGCGTGATCGCCCTGAAGGATCCGGCCGAGGCCCTGCGCGCGCACGAGGCCGGATCGACGCTGGTCGTCGAATGGCGGGCGCTGACGGTGGCGCTGCTCGACGAGATCGGAACGCTGGTGCGCCGGCGGCTGAACCGCGATGCGGAGGAACTGCCGCTCGCCAAGGTGCTGGAGGGCGGCACCTGGGCTGCGGGTCGCCGGATCGCGCGCGAAAGGCGGGAGGGCGGCGGCCCGCCCTTGACGATCGTCAGCGACGGCACCGTATTCTGATGACGGGTTGAGACGAGACGACAGGGGCCAACCGAATGACCACGCAACAGGACGGCGTCACCGTCGTCGACCATCCGCTCGTCCGCCACAAGCTGACCCTGATGCGCGAGAAGGACCGTTCGACCAAGAGCTTTCGCCAGCTCCTCAACGAGATCGGCATGCTGCTCTGCTACGAGGTGACGCGCGACCTGCCGATCGAGATGATCGAGATCGAGACGCCGCTGACGAAGACGATGCAGCCGATCATCGCCGGCAAGAAGCTGGTCTTCGCGCCGATTCTGCGCGCCGGCGTCGGCTTCCTCGACGGGATGCTCGGCCTCGTGCCGGCGGCCCGCGTCGCCCATATCGGGCTCTACCGCGACCCCGACACGCTCCAGGCGGTGGAGTATTATTTCAAGGCCCCGTCCGACGTCGCCGAGCGCATGATCGTCGTGATGGACCCGATGCTCGCCACCGCCAATTCGGCGGTCGCCGCCATCGACCGCCTGAAGGAGCGCGGCGCGAAGGATCTGCGCTTCGTCTGCCTGCTGGCGGCGCCGGAAGGCATCGAGCGGCTGCGCGGCGCCCATCCCGATGTCCGCATCTGGACGGCGGCGATCGACGAGCGCCTCACCGATCACGGCTACATCGTGCCGGGCCTCGGCGACGCCGGCGACCGCATGTTCGGCACGCGCTGAGCTGCCCGATACGAAAAAGGCCCGCCCCACTTCTGGGGCGGGCCCGTCGGTCCGGATGGCGGGCTCAGGCCGTCGAAGGCGCGAGACCCGTTGCGAACCGGCTCATCGTCAGTTGATGACCTGCACGATGCGGCGCGTGCGCGGCTCGACCAGAACCGTGCGATTGTTCACGACGGTGTAGCGGTACTCGGTCTGGCCGTACTCGGCCGGGACTTCGCGGTAGACGATCCCGTCATTGGGCAGCACCGTGCCGACCGCGACTGGCTCGGCGTAGGTGTAGGACGGGACGCGCTGCTCGACGACATAGCGCTGGAAGCGCGGGGTGTTGTCGCCGATGATCGCGCCGACCACCGCGCCGCCGACACCGCCGACGACCGCGCCGACAGGACCGCCGACGATCGCGCCGCCGACAGCGCCGGTGGTCGCTCCGCCGACAGCGCCGCCCTGGGCGGCCGGCGGGTTCTGGGCGAAAGCGGCCGCCGGGACGACGGCGAGAGCAGCGACAAGAGCCAGTTTCTTGAACATCGTATTCTCCTCTGAGTGAAGTTCGGAGGTAAAACGAGGCAAGGGCGTTTCAGTTCCAGCCTGTTTCGATCACGTCATGTAAAAAATTGCGAAAGCAAAAATGAAAGCTTCGCACAGGAGTCGGTTGGCTCGATGAGGATGAATAAGCGTTCATGATTATTTGAAGAGCGAAGAACATGGTTTCCGGGGGAGGCTGCCGGGGCGCGCGGGCATTGACGTCCCGCTGCGGCATTCCGAGCGGGCCGAGGGCTGCGGTGCCCGAGCGGCTCCGGGCATCCGGATTTGCCCGATCGTTCCCCAACGGAAAACGGCGGGTCTTGCGACCCGCCGTCCATATTGGCGTCGATGCTCGCCCCGTCCTGCGCGCGAGGCCTGGGCTCAGTTCAGCCCCGGGTTCATTTCGCGGCCGCCGCCAGCACCGGCGTGAGCTTGTCGGCGTCGCGCTTGATCAGGGCCTGGAAACCGGCCGGCGTGCGCTCCTCGGCGCTCGGGATCACAGCGCCGAGATCGAGCAGCCGCTTCTTCGTGGGCTCGTCCTTGAGCGCCTTGTCGAGCGCGTCGACGAGCCTGTCGACGGCCTCCTTCGGCGTGCCCTTCGGCGCGGCGATGCCGTTCCAGGCCTCGATCTGGTACTCGGGCAGGCCGGCCTCCTTGGTGGTCGGCACGTTCGGCAACGCCGGCGAGCGCTCCGCCGAGGCGACGGCATAGGCCTTGATCGTGTCGGCCTTGATCTGCTCGGCGACGGAGACGATCTGGTCGCACATGAAGTCGATCTGGCCGGAGACCAGGTCGTTCAGCGCCGGGCCCGTGCCGCGATAGGCCACCGAGTTCAGCTTCGGCACGCCGAGCTGGCCCTTGAGCAGCGTGCAGGTGGTCCACGACACTGAGCCGACGCCGGCATGGGCCTCGTTGAACTTGTCCGGCGCGCCCTTGATGGCGGCGACGAACTCCTTCAGGTCCTTGGCCGGAAAGTTCTTCTTGGCGACGATCAGGATCGGCGTCCCGCCGGCGAGCCCGATCGGCTGCATGCCGTTGAGCGGGTCGTATTTCAGGCCGGGATAGGTCGCGGGCGCGGCCGAGAAGGTGCCGAGATGGCCCATCGCGATGGTGTAGCCGTCCGGGGCGGCGGTCAGCGCGCGGGTGATGCCGGTGGTGCCGCCGGCGCCGGCGACGTTCTCGACCACGATCTGCTGGCCGAGCGTCTTCGACATGTGGTCGCCGACGATGCGGGCGACGATATCGGTCGGGCCGCCGGCGGCGAAAGGCACGATCATGGTGACCGGTCGGGCCGGGTAGGCCTGCGCCTGGGCGCCGCCGGCGAGGGCCAGGGTCAAGGCGGCCGCGAGGCCGAGGGTGAGCGTCTTCATGGATGATCCTCCCTGAGATCGGTTTCAGTGCAAACTGGGGTTGTGGAGCGATGACGGCAAGCCCGTCATTCGGTGAAGACCTCGTCGCGCTTCTTCGACATCGAGGGCAGCAGCGCGATGACCAGCACGATAAGGGCGACGAGCAGCAGGCCCGCCGAGATCGGCCGCTCGAGGAACGTCATGAACGAACCGCGCGAGATGATCAGCGCCTGGCGCAGCTTCTCCTCCATCAGCCGCCCGAGCACGAAGCCGAGCAGCATCGGCGCGGGCTCGAAGCCGAGCTTGATCAGGATGTAGCCGAAGAGGCCGAACAGTGCGGTGAAGGCGACGTCGACCGGCTGGTTGTTCACCGAGTAGATGCCGATGCAGCAGAAGATCAGGATCGCCGGGAACATCAGGCGGTAGGGCACCTGCAGCAGCTTCACCCAGAGCCCGACCAGCGGCAGGTTGATGACGAGCAGCATCAGGTTGCCGATCCACATCGAGGCGATCATGCCCCAGAACAGATCCGGGTTCTTGGTCATCACCTGCGGGCCGGGGATGATGCCGTGGATCGTCATCGCGCCGACCATCAGCGCCATCACGGCGTTCGGCGGGATGCCGAGCGTCAGCAGCGGGATGAAGGCGGTCTGCGCGCCGGCGTTGTTGGCCGATTCCGGCCCGGCCACCCCCTCGATCGCACCCTTGCCGAAGCGGGAGGAATCCTTGGCGAGCTTCTTCTCGACCGTGTAGCTGGCGAAGGGGCCGAGCACCGCGCCGTTGCCGGGCAGGATGCCGAGCGTGCCGCCGATCGCCGTGCCGCGAAGCACGGGCTTGATGCACTGCTTGACGTCGTCCCAGTTCGGCAGCAGGCGGCCGATCTTGGTCCGCACGACATCGCGCGCTTCCGGGTTTTCCAGATTGCGCAGCACCTCGGCGAAGCCGAACACGCCCATGGCGAGCACGGCGAAGTCGATGCCGTCGGCCAGCGGCGGGAAGCCGAAGGTCATGCGCTCCTGCCCGGTCTCGAGATCCGTGCCGACGGTCGAGAGCAGCAGGCCCAGCATGATCATGCAGAAGGCCTTCAGGATCGAGCCGCGCGCCAGCACGACCGCGAAACACAGGCCCATCACCATTAGCGAGAAATACTCCGCCGGGCCGAACAGAAGCGCCAGTTTCGTCAGCGGCGCGCCGAGCGCCGCGATGACCATGGTCGCGACCGTGCCGGCGAAGAACGAGCCGAGCGCGGCGACGCCGAGCGCGATGCCGGCGCGGCCCTGCTTGGCCATCTGGTGGCCGTCGAGCGTGGTCACGACGGCCGTCGCCTCGCCCGGGATGTTGACCAGGATCGCCGTGGTCGAGCCGCCATACTGCGCGCCGTAATAGATGCCGGCCAGCATGATCAGCGCTCCGACCGGGTCGAGCCCGAAAGTGATCGGCAGCAGCATGGCGATGGTGGCGATCGGCCCGACGCCCGGAAGCACGCCGATCAGCGTGCCGACGAGGCAGCCGACGAAGCAGAGCAGGATGTTGATCGGAATCGGGATGGAGGTAACGCCCTGCAGGAAAGGCGGTGACCACCAGACGATTTTCCAGACCGTGGCGAAGCCGAGGCCGAGATTGGCGAAGACGTCTTCCATGCTCTCAGATCCCCAGCAACCAAGGCGCGAGCGGGATCGGCAGACCCAGCGCATATTTGAACAGGAGGGCGCAGAAGGTCGTCATCACCACGGCGAAGATGACGAGTTCCTTGAGCTTGCGATCCTCCGCCGCCATGCCGGCCACGAGGACGACGAGCGGCCCGGCGACGATCAGGCCGAGCTGCGGGATTTTCAACGGCCCGATCTCGAAGCCGCGGATGACGAGTCCGAACACCACGGCGCCGCCGAGCACGAAGAGCACCCCGCGCCAGGACCAGCCCTGCAGCCTCTCGCCCTTGATGCGCAGCGAGCTCAGCACCAGCAGCAGTCCGAGGCTGGCGCAGATCACCGCGAACGACTTCGGCAGCATGCCCGGGCCGATCTGGCGCAGCGAGCCCATCGACAGGTCGCGCGCCAGGAAGAAGGCGAGGCCGGAGAGGCCGATCATGAACAGGCCGGCAGCCAGATCCTGCGACGATCGGATACGAAGGCCCTGCGACCGTTCGATGGGGTTCAGACTCATCAGGCTCCTCCGGCGGGCGCCGCGGCGGCGAGCCGGGCGATGCGCTTGATTGGAATAGGGGGCGTCAGCGCGGGGGCGGACAAGGCGAAGGTCAGGGCGTGGCGTTCGTCGATCAGCGTGACGCGTTCGCGCAGGATGGCCAGAAAATCGTCGCGCGCGCCGAGCCTCTGCTGCGGCCGCCAGGCGATGCCGACCAGCGCGCCGGGCGGCGGCGGATCGAGCAGCGCGCCGCGCAGGCGCCGCATCGCGACGCCGGGAAAGCTCAGCCGCGAAACCCAGTCTGGCGCCAGCGCCATGCCGAGCCCGGCCGCCACCGCCGACATCATCGCCGGCTTCTCCGTCGCCTCGATGGTCACGTTGGGCACCGAGCCGACGCTCTCGAAATAGGCCATGACGAGATCATAGGCGAAGGGCCGGATACGCTTGGAGGGCACGACGAAAGGCTCGCCCACGAGATCGAGCATGGTCAGGCTGTCGCGCTTCGCCAGCGGATGGTTCTCGTTCAGCACGACGATCGGCCGCTCGACGCGCAGCACCTCGAAGGCGCAGTCGGTCGGCTTGCGCGGCGGGCGGGTCAGCGCGAGGTCGAGCTTGCCGGCCTCCAGCATCTGCACCAGCGCCGCCGTCATCGCCTCGACGAACTTGATCTCGATGCCGGGGTGGCGCTGCCGGAACGCCACCAGCGCCTCGGGCACGAAGCTCGACGAGGCGGCGTCGATCGCGCCGACGCGCAGCACCTTGCCCGACGCCAGCGAGGCCTCGCGCACGGCCCGCGAGGCATGCTCCATCTTCACCAGGATGCCCTTGGCCTCCTCGAGCATGATCAGCCCGGCGCGCGTCAGCGCGACCTGGCGCGTCGTGCGGATGAAGAGGGCGACGCCGAGCTCGTCCTCCAATGCGCTGATCTGGCGGGAAAGGGCTGGCGGCGCGAGGCCGAGACGCTCGGCCGCATGTCCGAAATGCAGTTCTTCCGCCACCGCGATGAAACATCGCAGTTGCCTGACATCCATGGTGATCGTCTGCTCCCCTCTGGCGTATCGTTTTTTCCGATATCTTCCAGTCTTCGCGGTTATGCCTCTAACGGCTAACGCCGCAAAATCGACCCTAGAGCAATTCATAATTTTTTGGCAACAAACCTGCGGCCGAAATCCAGGGCAGGTTCAGGTGTTTTGCCTGCGGCGAAACAGCCGCCCGTCGATCAGCGCCAGCCCGGCGAAGATCGCCGCCATGCCGGCGATGTGCCGCGGCAGCAAGGTCTCGCCGAGCAGGCCGGAGCCGAGCAGGATCGCGCTGACCGGGATCAGGAACGTCACCAGCATGACGTTGCTCGGCCCGGCCGAGCGCATGATCCTGAAGAACAGGACATAGGCGAGCGCGGTCGAGACCAGCGCGAGGCCTGCGAGGGCGAAGGTCGTCTGCACTGATGGGACCGGCAGGGTCCACGGCGGATGCAGCACGAGCACGATCGGGAGCGTCATCAGCGTCGAGGCGCTGAGCTGGCCGGCGGCGGTGACGAGCGGCGGCAGTTCCCGGAAGCGCCGGCCGACCAGCCCCGAGAAGGCATAGGAGACGGTGGCGGCGACGCATGCGAGCTGGGCGGCGAGATTGAGGCCGAGGCCGGCGAGTGCGTCTGGCCCGATCAGGATGGCGACGCCCGCGAAACCGGCCAGAATGCCGCCGATCTTGAGCGGCGTCGCGCGCTCGCCGCCGAAGGCGTGCATCACGAGCACGGCGAAGATCGGCGTCATCGCGTTGAGAATGGCGGCGAGCCCGCTCGCGATCTGCTGCTGGCCCCACAGGAACAGGCTGAACGGGATCACATTGTTGAGCAGGCCCATGCCGAAGAAGGCGAGCCAGACGCGCCGCCCGACCGCCAGCGACAGTCCCGTCAGGCGGACGACCACGAGCAGGGAGAGCGCGGCCAGCCCGACCCGGGCCAGCAACACCGCCATGGGCGGCCATTGCGCCAGAGCGAGCTTGTTGAAGAAGAACGAGCCGCCCCACAGCAACGACAGGATGGCGAGCAGAAGCCAGTCGAAAGGGGTCATCCGCTGGGCGAGCGTGGGCGCAGGCTGGGTCATCGCGGATGGTGTCTTCCCTGAACGCGTCAATGCGCGTCAGTAGGTGGCGGGATTTGGCCCGGCCACCCGGAAACTGCCGAGTTCAGAACCTGCCGACGCTCAGGCCGGCTCGGCGTCGCGCGCCTGCCACATCGCCTTGAACGCCGGGCGCGCATGGCAGGCGTCGAGCCAGCGCTTCACATGCGGGGCGTCCGCGAAAAGCTCGGGCGCGGGGGCGGCGTAACGGATGATCTCGGCGACGTTGATGTCCGCCACCGTGAAGCGCCCGCCAATGAGATGACCGCTGCCGGCCAGCGCCGCGTCGAGCACCGCGAACGGCTTGCGCAGCGCCTCGACGCAGGAATCGGCCAGTTTTGCGTCGCGCTCCGCCGGCGGCTTGCCGAGGCGATGGTAGAGGATGTTGAGCGCGTGCGTCTCGCAGGCGGTCGCCGCCCAGAGCGACCACATCGCCGCCAGCCCCTCTTCCTGCACGCTCGCGGGCGCGAGCGGCCCGCCATGCTTGCGGGCGAGATAGAGGTTGATCGCGAGCGATTCCGTCAGGATGAAGCCGTCATCGTCGATCGCGGGAATCTGCGCGCTCGGGTTCACCGCGAGGAAGGCGGGGCTCTGCGTGTGCGTCGGCGCATCGGCGGCGTCGGGGTTTGGCAGGCGGTAGACCTGGATCACCGGGACATGGCGGAAGGGCAGGCCGAGCTCGTTGGCGAGCCAGATGTTGCGCGACGCGCGCGAGCGGTAGCAGCCGTAGATGGTCAGGGACATGGTAGCGGGGCTTTCGGCGGAGAGGGCGCGGGGAACCCTCTCCCGTAGGGAGAGGGTAGGGTGAGGGGTCGGCCGTTGGCCACTGTGGCCGTGACCTGACCACCGCTGCGGTGAGATGTTCGCGTCGCTGGTCCAGGGGCCGACACCTCTCCCCTGCCCCTCTCCTTACAGGAGAGGGGTCCCCCGCGCATCATCTGCAAGGGCGCGCCTTCACCCCGCCAGCACGCGCTGCGGCGGGAAGGTGATCTCGACCAGCGTGCCTTCCTTCTTGACGCTGGTGATCGACATCGCCGCGCGATTGGCCTCGACCAGCGCCTTGGTCAGCGGCAGGCCCAGGCCTGTGCCGCCGGCGCGCCGCGTCGCCGGCACCTGGCGGAACGGCTCCAGCGCCAGCGCGATCTCGCCATCGTCCATGCCGATGCCGGTGTCGCGCACGCGCAGGATCGCCTCGCCCTGGTCGCCCAGCGCCGTCGAGACGATGACCTGCCCGCCGGCGTCGGTGAACTTCACCGCGTTGGAGAGCAGGTTGATCACGATCTGGCGGATCGAGCGCTGGTCGGCGACGACCGGCGGCAGTTTTGGCGAGAGACCCGAGCGCAGCACCACGCGCCCACGATTCGCCTCGGGCTGGAGCAGGGCGACGGTCAAGAGCGCGATCTCGTTGAGGTTCACGCTGACAAAGTCGAGATCGAGCTTGCCGGCCTCAATCTTGGCGAGGTCGAGCAGGTCGTTGACGAGGCTGATGACGTAGCCGCCCGACTGGTGGATGTCGCGCAGATATTCCTTGTAGCGCTCGTTGGCGATCGGCCCGAAGCGCTCCTCCGCCATCACCTCGGCGAAGCCGATGATGGCGTTGAGCGGCGTCCGGATCTCGTGGCTGATTTTTGCCAGCACGTCGGATTTCTGGGCGCTGGCCTTTTCGGCCGCCTTGCGCGCCTCGACCAGTTCGCCTTCGGTCTTCTTCCAGGCGGTGATGTCGCGCAGCACCGCGCAGAAGCGCCGCTCGGGCGTATCCGCGATCTGGCCCATCGTCATGAACAGCGGAATCTTGCCGCCCTGCCGCACGCGGCCGACGATCTCGCGGCCATCATTCATCACCGAGGCGACGCCGCCGCCCTTCAGACCTTCGAGATAGTCCAGCGCCGGCGCATGGCTCTCGGCCGAGAACAGCAGAGTGAAGAGTTCGCCGGTCACCTCGCGCTGGTCATAGCCGAACAACGCCTCGGCCGTCTTGTTCAGTGACAGGATGCGGCCGCGCTCGTCGACCGTGACGACGCCGTCGGTCGCGGTGTCGAGCATCGCCACCAGCTCGGATATCCGGCCCTCGCGCGCACCGACATCGAGCCGCAGCGCCTCGATCCGCGCCGCGCTCTCGGCCTCCTCGGCCGCGAACTCGGCGGCGAGTTCCGCCTCCTCGGCCTCCTCCGGGCTCAGCACCCTGACCTCGCCGCCGCCGTCGGGATGGCGGAAGGCCATCAGCGTCGCGGGCTCGCCCTGCCAGGCGATACTGGAGAGTACGGCGTCGACGCTGACGAGATGGCCGAGCCGGTCGATCAGGATCATCGCGCCGCCATCGGTGCGGCTGGCCTCCTTGATCAGCCGGCTGACGCTGCCGCCCGCCACGAGATCGTCGAGATCGGCATAGTCGAGCAGGTCGAGCAAGGTGCGGTTGGCGTAGAGCGCCGCATCGCCGCGGTTGACCAGCACGGCGATCGGCAACCGGTCGAGCACGTCGGCATGCGAATTCGGGACGCGCTGGCGCTGGGTCTCCGCGCTGCCGGCTTCAACCATCGTTTCGATCGGCGCGGCGATCTCGGCTGCCGACTCGGGCTCCTGCTGTGCATCGCTGGCGCGGCGGTTCAACGGCTGTGTCCGCTCAACCGCCTGTGGCGGGGCGTCTTCCTTCAGACGCAGCGGCGCGACCGGCGGCAGGCGCGGCCCCATCTCCTCGTCGCCGGCGATGCGCGCGCCCAGCGCCTTGGCGATCTCGCGAAAGGCGTTGCGCTCGGCGGAGCTGAGATTGAGCTTGGACGGCTCCAGCACCGGCCTGACGGCGGTGAGATGGCCGTTGCGCAGCGGCACGATGTTGGCGCCGGGAAGCGGCGGCTGCGGCTCGCGATCGGCCGCGGCGGGCGGCGGGACGTCGGGGGAGGGCGCGTCGGGCGACGGCGGCACGGCGGCGTTCGCCGCCGGCCGCTGTTCCGCCGGCGTTCCGGCCGCTTCGGCGTCGGCGTTTTCGGCGGCGGCGGCAGGTTCGCCGCCCGCGAGCGCATCGTCGTCCGCATCGGGGGCCCACGCAGCCGGGTCATCGTGATCGTGGCTTGCCGTCGTCGCGGCGGTTTCGCCGGCTTGCTCCGCGACCGGAAACGGTTCGCGCTCGTGCAGTCGGGCGAGGCCGAAGCCGCGGAAGCCCGAAAAGACCCGCGCCGCATCGAGCACCGGCACGCCGGACAGTTCGACGCGCACGCCTTCTGTCGGCGCATCGCTGCGCCAGAGCACGCGGTGCCCGCTCCAGGTCGCGTTCGCGATGAGCCTGTCGGCGAGCCCACCGTCGCGGTCGAGCAGGTCGGAGCCGATCAGCTCGGCCCAGTTTCGACCGATGATCGCCGCCTCGCCCTGCTCGCCGGCGAGATCGGCGAAGTCGCGCGAGACGCTGGTGACGCGGCCCGCCGCATCGCTGGTCCAGAGGAAGCGCGCCGTGGCGCGGCGCGGCGCGGCAGGCTCGATCGCTGCAGGCGCGATGGTCGTCGTCGGCTCCGGAGCGGGCTCGACGATCGTCGGCTCCGGCGGCGCGATGGCGACGCCGAGGCGTCGCATCTCGCCAGCCGGGATCGCGATGGCGAGGACGGCCTCGCCGTCCGGCCAGGCGAGCAGCTTGCAGCCGCAGGTCGCCAGCGCGGCCGAGAACCCTGCGGTCAGGCGCAGGCGCTCGAGCCGGACACCGTCACGCGACGCGAGGCCGCCGGCGAGCAAAGCGAGGCGCTGGCGCGTCGGCCCGGGCAACGTGATGGCGCGCGCATCCGGCCCCAGCAGCGCCCGCGCGCCTGCATCGGCGAAGCCCGGCCGCCCGGCCGCGCTGTCCCAGAGCAGCAGGCCGCCGCCGGCCGCGAGCGATGCCAGCCCCGCATCCTCGCCCGCCGCCTTGCCCAGCGCCGTCCAGTCCCGTCCGGCCTCGCTCATGCTCTGTCGCTCGTTTCGATCCGCGCCGTTATGGCTAACAAATCTTTAATAGCGCCCGAACGATTGCAAATCCATGGAACCGGCGCCCGCTGTCCCGCGTCTCCTTGAAACAGCGTTAACGTCAGGGCGCGGCGTTCGCGCGCGCCGTTGTCATCGCATTGCAACAATGATATTGCAGTGCACAATGACCGCCCGGATCACGAGTCATTGCAACAGGAGGACGTCCCGATGAATGGCAAGACCCCCTATGAAGTGCCCAATGAGATGCGTGAGTTCGCCGAAAAGAGCGTCGAGCAGGCCCGCAAGGCCTTCGATGGTTTCATCGGCGCGGCCCAGAAGGCCGTCGACACCGCTCATGGCTCGGCCGAGTCCGCGCGCCTCAACGCGCAGGACATGACCCGCAAGGCGATGGGTTATGCCGAGACCAATGTCTCCGCCGCCTTCGAGCTCGCCCAGAAGCTGGTGAAGTCGAAGGACATGACCGAGGTCATGCAGCACCAGTCGGATTTCGTGAAGGCGCAGATGGCCGCGATGCAGGCCCAGCTCAAGGAGATGGGCTCGGCCGCGCAGGACGTCGCCGGCAAGGCTGCCGACACCGCCGCCAAGGCGACCCGGATGAAGTGAGCCACCGACGGGCGGCCCGCAAGGCCGCCCGTGTGGAGGTGGATATCCGACGGGCAGGCCGCAGCCCGCCTGTCCTGCCGAACCCTTGAAGGAGAAACGTGATGGTCAAGTCCGTCCCGACCAAGTCGCCCGTGAGCCTTGCGCCGGTAAAGGCGATGTCCGCCGCGACGCCTGAGCCGTCCGCTCCGTCGCCGAGCGCCGTCCGGTCTGTCGAAACGAAGCCGGTTGACGTCAAGCCTGTCGAGGTTAAGCCCGTTGCGGCCAAGGCTGCCGAGTCCAAGCCTGCCGAAGCCAAGCCTGCCGAAGCCAAGCCTGTCGAAGCCAAGGGCGTCGAGGCGAAGTCGGTCGAAACCAGGCCGGTGGCGTCGAAGCCCGCGCCTGCCCCAACCGCCGCAAAGCTGCCGGCCAAGCTGGTGAAATCCGCGGTTGCGCGCATGCCTGCCGCCAAAGCGCGGATCGAGAAGGCGGCACGGGTCGAGAAGACCTCCGCCGCAAAGCCGAAAGCCGCGCCCGTCAAGACTGCGGCCAAGACGCCCGCCATCAAGAACGTCGTGGCCAAAATCGCGCCGGTGAACCCTCCCGTCGCCGACATGGTCGCCGCGACCGTCGCGAAATCCACCGCCAGGGCGGACGAGATGGTGAAGGCCGCGGTCGCATCCGCGAGCTCTGGGCAGGCGGCCAAGGCGGTCAAGCCGATTGTCGAAACCGGCATCGCCCTGGCCAGGGAGAATGTCGCCACGATCGAGAAGGCTGCAGCGAAGTCTGCCGAGATCGCCAGGGCGGCTGTCTACGCAGCGCCCGCTCCGTTCGCCTCGCTGAAGGCGCCGCTGCCGAAGCCGCCGGAATTCGCCATCATCGCGGGCGGCGCGATGATGACGCAGACGCTGGCGCTGGCCCGCACCTTCGGCGCGCTCCAGGCCCGCATGCTCGACCATGCCTGCGCCGAGCTGAAGGCGACGCTGGGCGAGGCGGAGACGCTGGCGCGCACCGACAGCGCGGCCGACGCCGTGGCGCTGCAGGCGAAGGCCGTGCGCCGCAGCTACGATTCCCATGCCGCCCATCTCAAGGATCTGGCGCAGATCGCCAGCGCCTCGCTGCGCAACGGCTGAGGAGTTCATTTGGAGGCGCGCCGCTTTCCCCGGCGCGCCCGAATTCGCGGTTGCATTCGCCAACCGTCGGAACTAGGTTCCGCGCCGCTGGCGATCGCAGGGTCGGTCGCCGCGCGCCGGGTCGCCGGGCAGCCATAGCTCAGTTGGTTAGAGCGCTAGATTGTGGATCTAGAGGTCCCCCGTTCAAGCCGGGGTGGCTGTACCACCCGGAAATTCCGCTGCCTCGGCCTTACGATTGTCGATGCTCTGGGGATGGCGGCGCGCCGGCTCTTGAACCGCCCGCGGGCGCTCCTCATATCCTGATCACGCGGAGGGGCTTCGCCTTCCGCCGTCCGGGCGCTGCGACCAGCGGGTCCGGGATGACTGTGGAGGCGCCTTTCGGGGGCTTTCGGAATGACGCGCACGCCCAGCCTGTCGCACCCGTTCCTGCTCGGCTTCGACGATATCGAGCGAGCGCTGGACCGGGTCAGCAAAGGCGCCAGCGAAGGCTACCCGCCCTACAACATCGAGCGGATGCCGCGTTCCGACGAAGAGCCCGACAGGCTCAGGATCACGCTTGCGGTGGCGGGTTTCGCCCGCGACCAACTCGAGATCACGCTTGAAGAGAACCAGCTCACCATCCGTGGCCGGCAGGTCGACGACAAGAGCCGGCAGTTTCTCCACCGCGGCATCGCCGCGCGCCAGTTCCAGCGCAGCTTCCTGCTGGCCGAAGGCATGCAGGTGATGGGCGCGGATTTGTCGAACGGCCTTCTCGCCATTGATCTGGTGCGGCCGGAACCCGAACGCCTCATCAGGCGTATCGATATCGTAAGCCGCGATTGAGCGGCTGTGGACGGCGCAAGCGCGGTTTTTGCATCGTTCATCTTTGCAGGCGTAGATTTCCAAGCCGCCACTCGCACTGCTCTGAAGGAGGGCGCGATGACCGACAGGACCATGATCCAGACCAACCCGCTGACTCAGGCCGAATTCGCGGCTCTGGGAACGGGCGAGGTCGCCTATCTCAAGCCGATGACGTCGGAGGAGCTGGTGCGGATCTTTCCGCAGGCGCCCCAGATCAAGCCCGGCCTGCAGCTCTTCGCGCTGCTCTCGGCCGATGGCGCGCCGATCCTGGTGACCGATTCGCGCGACGCCGCGACCGCCAACGCCTGGGAACACGACCTCAGGATGGTCAGCGTCCACTGACGTTTGCTTCAGGCCGTGGTCGTGATCCGTTCGACTGCGGCTTCCAGGCGGGCGATGTCGTCGGGCGTCGACAGCCGATGGTCGCCATCCTTGACCAGCGTCAGGACGACCGGGTCGCCGCTGAGATGCTCGACCAGCTTGACTGCCTGCCGCCAGGGCACATCCGGATCGGCCATGCCCTGCAGGATATGGACCGGGCAGCCGGTCCTGATTTCGCCCCCGAACATCCGGTGACGGCGTCCGTCCTCGATCAGCGCCCGCGTGATCGGCGTCGGCTCCGGCGAATAGGCCGACGGCCGCATCCAGACCCCGTCGCGCAGAATGGTCTCCCGCACCGCATCCGGCATCTGCGCCCACATCAGCTCCTCGGAGAAGTCGACCGCGGGCGCGATCAGCACCATGCCGGCTGGAGACAGCGGCGTGCCGAGCAGGCGGCGCGCCGTCAGCAGCGCGATCCAGCCGCCCATCGACGAGCCGACCAGCACGGGCGGCCGCCGGCAATGGGCCGAGATCATTGCCAGCGCATCGTTCAGCCAGTCCGACATCGTCCAGCGCGCGAAATCGCCTCCGCCCGCGCCGCGAACCTCCGATTCGCCGTGGCCGGCATAGTCGAAGCGCAGGAAGGGCCGGTTCGCCCGACGTGCAAAGGCCGCCAGCGCCTCGGCCTTGGTCGCCCGCATGTCCGAGCGGAAACCGCCGAGCCAGACCAGCGGAGCGCCGTCGCCGGCCTGCATCGCATAGGCCAGACGCCGCCGCGCATCGCCCTCGCCGACCTCGAGCCATTGCGGCGCGTGCTGATCCACCTCAAATCTCCTGTGACGAATCCATCCGGACGGGTGAATATAGGCTGCGCCGCCGCTATGCACGTGGTCGTATCGACGACCCGCCCGATCCTGACCTGCACAGACGAGATTTTTCGAAGACGGTGAGCATGACCTTCCAGCCAGGCGGCCATCTCTCGCTGCCTTCGACAGAGACGCATCCGCTGAACGGCCGCACCATCCTGCAGATCATTCCCGATCTCGATGCCGGCGGCGCGGAGCGGACGGCTGTCGATATCGCCAAGGGCCTGACCGACGTCGGTGCGCGTGCGCTGGTGGCGACCGAGGGCGGCCGGCTCGTCGCCGAGCTTCAGGCCAAGGGCGGCGTCTGGCTGCCTTTTCCGGCCGCCGCCAAGAACCCGCTCGCCATGGCGCTGAACGTGCGCAAGCTGATGCTGCTCTGCCGGCACGAGCGGGTCGACCTCGTCCATGCCCGCTCGCGCGCGCCCGCCTGGGTCGCGCTGGCGGCGACGCGGGCGCTGAGGCTGCCCTTCGTCACTACCTATCACGGCGCCTATGCCGGCCGCTCCGGGGTCAAGACGCTGTACAATTCGGTGATGGCGCGCGGCGACGTCGTCATCGCCAATTCGGCCTACACGGCCGACCTCATCCTGGCCAAGCACGGCTTCGCGCGCGACCGCATCCGCATCGTGCATCGTGGCACCAATTTCTCGGCCTTCGCGCCGTCCGTCGTCGGCTCCGACCGCGTACAGGCCCTGCGCGCGGCCTGGGGCGTCGAGCCGCACCAGCGCATCGTGCTGCTGCCCGGCCGCCTGACCGGCTGGAAGGGCCAGCGCGTGCTGATCGAAGCCGCGCGCATCCTGCGCGATGGCGGCGACGCCGACACTGCTTTCGTCCTCGCCGGCGATCCGCAGGGCCGCGACGGCTATGTCAGGGAACTCGACCAGCTCATCGCGAAATCGGGCCTCGAGGGCCGCGTCAGGCGCGTCGGCCATTGCGCCGACATGCCGGCGGCCCTGCTCGCCGCCGCGGTGGTGACCGTGCCGTCGACGGAGCCGGAGGCGTTTGGCCGCGTCGCGGTCGAGGCGCAGGCGATGGGCGTGCCGGTGGTCGTTTCCGATCTCGGCGCGGTGCCGGAGACGGTTCTGGCGCCGCCGCAGGTTTCGCCGGGCGAGCGGACCGGCTGGCGCGTCGGGCCGGGCGACGCGGCGGCGCTGTCGGCGAGTCTGGCCGAGGCGCTGGCGCTGCGGCCCTCGGCCCGCGAAGGCCTGGCGCGACGCGCGCGCCAGCATGTAGAGCGCCGCTTCTCTCTGGAGACGATGGTGGCGGAGACGCTGGACGTCTACAGCGCTCTGCTCGAAAAATAGGCGGGCGCTGAACGGCGCGCGGCAGACCGGGTCCAGTTGGCCCTGTCATTCGCCGGGCGCCATCGCCTTTTCATTGACAATGCGCATCTTTGTGCAATGTGTCTGCACACGGGCGCGCCACGCGCCGATCACAGGAGAATACCCCCATTCGTCGTCCATTCCGCGCTGCACCGACCCCGACCAAAGACGGCCCCCGCTCGAACCGCGACATTCGCGGCGTCCGCGATGTCCAGCTCATCGACGATACCGGCGCCAACCGCGGCGTGGTCTCGTTCTTCGAGGCGCTCAAGATTGCCGAGGATGCTGGTCTCGATCTCGTCGAGATCTCCCCCAATTCCGAGCCGCCGGTCTGCAAGATCCTCGATTACGGCCGCTTCCGCTTTCTCGAACAGAAGAAGGCGGCCGAGGCGCGCAAGAAGCAGCGCACCATCGAGATCAAGGAGATCAAGCTCCGCCCCGGCATCGACAAGCACGACTACGACGTCAAGATGAAGGCCATGCACGGCTTCTTCGAGGAGGGCGACAAGGTCAAGGTGACCCTGCGCTTCCGCGGCCGCGAGATGGCCCACCAGGATCTCGGCGTGAAGGTGCTGGAGCGCGTCAAGGGGGATCTGGCCGAAGTCGCCAAGGTCGAGAGCGACTGGCAGCTCGAGGGCCGCCAGATGGTGATGGTGCTCGCGCCGAAGTGACGCCACGCGTCATGCGATTTTTCGAAGGCCCGGCCTCAGCGCCGGGCCTTGTCATATGGGGCTTGGCGATGCTTCGTCCGGTACTGTCCAGATCGCCGTGAAAGTCGCCCCATGCCCCAGCTCAGCACGACCCTTCAGCGCCGCGATCTCGCCGCCGCTTTGCGCCTCGCCGCGAAGTTCGAACTGAACGAGGGCATCTGCAACCATTTCTCGGTCGCTTTGCCCGATACGGCCGACGGCTCGGCCCGCTACCTGATCAATCCCTACGGCGTGCACTGGGCAGAGATGAAGCCCTCCGACCTTCTGCTGATCGACGATTCAGGGACGATCCTGGAAGGGGAGGGCGAGGTCGAGGCGACCGCGCTTAACATCCATGTCGCCGCCCACAAGGCCAATGCGCGCCATGTCGCGGTGCTGCATGTCCACATGCCCTATGCGACCGCGCTGACCATGGTCGAGGGCGGCAGGCTCGAGATGGCGCACCAGACTGCCTGCCGCTTCCATGGCCGCACGCTTTATGTCGATCATTTCGGCGGTCTGGCGCTCGACGCCGGCGAGGGCGAGGCGATCGTCGCCGCCAACCGGGCCGAAACCCACGCCGACATCACCTTCCTCGCCCATCACGGCGTCACCATCGGTGGGCCGTCGGTCGCGGTCGCCTTCGACGACCTCTATTTCCTCGAACGCGCCTGCAAGCAGCAGGTTCTCGCCATGTCGACCGGCAAGCCGCTGAGGCTGATCCCGCAGCAGGAGATCGAGGCGACGGCGCGCGAATGGCGGCAGGTGTTGGTCCACCAGGCCGAAAAGCACTTCGAGGCGTTGCGGCGCATGGAGGGCGTCTGAGGCTTGCCGGTTAGGCGCGGGGACCCCACTCCTTGCAGGAGAGGGGTCCTCCATTGCGGGACGGAGGTTTTTAGTCGCCCCGTCACCGGATCGGATAAGGATATTGCAGCCCGCCCTTCGAGGCGAGCGCGTTCTGGCCGCGGCCGAGTTGCAGGCGCGAGCCCGTGCCGACATTGCGCTCGAAGCTCTCGCCGTAATTGCCGACATGCTTGACGATGCGATGGGCCCAGTCCGGCGTCAGCCCCAGCCCCTCGCCAAACTTGCCCTCGACGCCAAGCAGCCGCTTGATCTCGGGATTGGGCGATTTCAGCATCTCGGCGACATTGGCCTTGGTCACGCCGAACTCCTCGGCGTTGAGCATGGCGTAGTGCACCCAGCGCACCAGCGCGAACCAGTTCTCGTCGCCGCGCTTGACGGCGGGGCCGAGCGGCTCGCGCGAGATCAGATCGGGCAGGATGACGAAATCGTCGGGCTTGGCGAATTTCAGCCGCTCGGCGGCGAGACCCGAGGAATCGGTGGTGAAGGCGTCGCAGCGCCCGGCCTCGAGCGCCTTGACGCCCTCTTCGTTGGTGGCGAAGCCGATGATCTCGTATTTCAGGTTGTTGGCGCGAAAATAGTCGGCGAGATTCAGCTCCGTCGTCGTCCCCTGCGTCACGCAGATCGAGGCGCCGGCGAGGTCCTTGACGCCCGCGACGTTGAGCGATTTGCGCACCATGAAGCCCTGGCCGTCGAAATAGTTGATCGTCGGCCAGGCCATGCCGGCGGCGGTGTCGCGCGACATGGTGTAGGTCGCGTTGCGGGCGAGCAGGTCGACCTCGCCGCTCTGGACCACGACGAAGCGCATCTGCGGCGTCGTCGGCACGAAGCGGACCTTGTCGGGATTGTCGAAGATCGCCGCCGCGATGCCGCGGCAGAGATCGATGTCGAGCCCGGCCCATTTGCCGTCCGGCCCCTGCAGGCCGAAGCCGGGCAGGGCGATGTGGTTGCCGCAGATCACCTCGCCGCGCGCCTTGACGCGCTCCAGCGTCGAGGTCTGGGCGGATGCGAGCGTGGCGGAAAGCGAGCCGGCGACGGCGAGGGCCGCGCCGAAAAGTCGATGGTTGATCGTCATGCGATATCCCCTGTTGTGATGTGAGTCGTGTCGCCTTGCGTCAGCGCACTTGCCCGATAGCCGCGTCGACGGCCTCTCCGAGCCGTTCGACGATGATGTCCATCACCGCCGCGTTCGCGATGAAGGGCGGGGCGAGCAGCACATGGTCGCCGCTGACGCCGTCGGCGGTTCCGCCCATCGGATAGACCATCAGCCCGCGCGCCATCGCCGCCTGCTTGACGCGGGCGTTGAGCTTGAGGGCGGCGTCGAAGGGCGTCTTGCCCGCCCGGTCCGCGACCAGCTCGATGCCCCAGAAATGGCCGCGGCCGCGCACGTCGCCGACATGGTGGTGGTTGCCGAAGCGCTCCTTCAGCCGGCGCTCGAGATGGAGCCCTTGCGTCCTGACATTGGCCAGAAGCCCGTCGCGCGCGATCACCTTCTGCACCGCCAGCGCTGCGGCACAGGCGAGCGGGTGGCCGTTATAGGTCTGGCTGTGCGGGAAGGCACCCGAGCCCTGTCGCACGGCGTCGACGATCGCCTTCGAGACCAGCATCGCGCCGATCGGCATGTAGCCGCCGCCGAGCCCCTTGGCGATAGCCATCAGGTCGGGCGCGACGCCTTCCTGCTCGCAGGCATGCAGCGTGCCGGTGCGGCCCATGCCGCACATCACCTCGTCGAGGATCAGCAGGACGCCATGGCGGTCGCAGATCTCGCGGATGCGCCCGAAATAGCCGGGCGGGGCCGGAGCCGCGCCGAGCGTCGCGCCGACCACCGTCTCGGCGACGAAGGCCGCGACGGTGTTCGCCCCGAGTTCGAGGATTTTGGCCTCAAGCTCGTCGGCGGCGCGAAGCCCGTATTCTTCCAGGCTCTCGTCCTCGCGCTTCTCGCGATAGGCGTGGGCCGGCGCGATGTGGTGGCCTTCGAGCAGCATCTCCTTGAAGGGCTGGCGGTCCTTCATCCGCCCGCCGACCGAGAGCGCCCCCACCGTGATGCCGTGATAGCTCTGCCGCCGCGAGATGAAATTGGTGCGCTTCAGCTCGCCCCTTTCGACGAAAAAATGCCGCGCCAGCTTCAGGCAGGCCTCGATCGCCTCCGAGCCGCTGCTGCAGATGAAGACGTTGGACAGGCCCGCGGGCGCATGCGCGATCAGATGCTCGGCCAGCTCCTCGGCCGGCTGCGAGGTGAAGAACGAGGTATGCGCATAGGAAAGCCGGTCGATCTGGGCATGCATCGCAGCCGCAATCTCGGGATGGCCGTGGCCGAGGCAGGAAACGGCCGCGCCGCCGCTGGCGTCGATGTAGCGCCTGCCCTCGGCGTCGATCAGGAAGACGCCCTCGCCGCCGACCGCCGTCGGATAGGCCCCGTTCATGCTGCGATGGAGCAGGTGGCTCATGGTCGGCTCCGTTTCGAGCGGCGCGGGGTCTCATAGGTGGCGAAGGCGTCGAGTTGGGCCTCGGACGCGGCGATGGCGTCGAGCGCCTTCTGGCCGCACCGCGCCGTCATCAGCGCGGCCAGGCATTCGACGGCCGCGAAGGCCGGCGTCATGGTGTGGAAGAAGGAGGGCGTCTCGGTGCGCGCCAGCACGGTCTCGGTCGCCAGCGCCGCCAGCGGCGAATGCAGGCTGTCGGTCAGCGCCACGATCGTCGCGCCCCGGTCGCGCGCATGGGCCGCCGCCTCGACGGTGAGCCGGGTGTAGGGCGCGACCGAGACGGCAAAAAGCGCGTCGCCGGGGCCGATCCGGCGCAGCGCGTCGACGCCGCGTCCGCCCGCGCCGTCCGCGAGCACGGAATCCGCGCCGATCAGGGCGCGGATGTAGTCGAGCATGTAGGCCGCCGGAAAGGCCGAGCGCAGCCCGAAGCAGAAGACGCTTCGCGCATCGGCGAGCAGCGCCGCCGCTCGTGTCAGCCGCGCCAGCGAGTCCGGCTCGCGCAAGGCGCGGACATGTTCGGCCAGCGCCGCAAAAATATCCTGCGCGATGGCGCTTTCGCCCTCGTCGCCATGGCGCGTCAGCAGTTCCGTCGCGCGGCCCGAGAAGCCGTCCGGACGCTGCCGGAGGGAGGCGGCGTGGATCGCCCTCAGCGCATCATAGCCCGGCAGCCCAAGTCGTTGCGCCAGCCGCGTGAAGGTCGCCGGCGCGAGGCCTGCCCGCTTGGCCTGCTCGCGCGTCGTCAGCAGCGCGACATCGGCCGGATGGTCGAGCACCCAGCGCGCCACCGCGCGCAATTGCGACGGCAACGTCTCGAACTGGGCCGACAAGGCGGCGGCGAGGTCGCTCTGATCCATTGCCGGGCACGCTAGCGCCGCGCCGCACAAATTGAAACATATATTTCGTTATGAGATGATCGGTTCATACGTTTCATTCTGATGGGCGGCTCGGTCACGCCGCCGCCAGCCCGAGCAGGCTGCGCGCCTCGGCAACCGTCGCCGGGCGGCGGTGGTAGTCCGGGCAGAGATCGACGATACGCTGAACCAGAGCCGCGTTGGAGGGCGCGAGCGTGTCGCGGTCGAGCCGGACATTGTCCTCCAGACCGGTGCGGCAATGGCCGCCGAGCTCCAGCGACCAGCGGTTGAGCGTGAGCTGGTGCCGTCCGATGCCCGCGCCGGTCCAGGTCGCGTCGGGCGCGAGACGCTTCAGGGACGCGATGAAGAACTCGAGGCTTTCGCGGTCGACCGGCATGGCGTTCTTCACGCCCATGACGAACTGCACATGCAGCGGACCCCTGATCGCGCCGGCGACCCCCATCTCGACCGCCTTGAAGATCATCGACAGGTCGAACGCCTCGATCTCGGGCTTAACGCCGTGGGCGAGCATCTCCGCAGCCAGCCAGTCGACCAGATCGGGGCTGTTCTCGTAGACCCGCGTCGGGAAATTGCACGAGCCGGTCGAGAGCGAGCACATCTCGGGCCTGAGCGGGATCATGCCGCCGCGCTCGCGCCCCGCGCCTGAGCGCCCGCCGGTCGAGAATTGCACGATCATGCCGGGACAGTGCTTGCGAAGGCCGTCGAGCAGGCGGCCGAAGCGCTCGGGATCGGAGCTTGGCGCGCCCTCGTCGCTGCGGACATGGCAATGCGCCAAGGTCGCGCCGGCCTCGAAGGCTTCCTGCGTCGACTCGACCTGCTCGGCGATCGTGATCGGCACGGCCGGATTGTCACGCTTGGTCGGCAGCGAGCCGGTGATCGCGACGGTGATGATGCAGGGTGTCATGGATGCTCGTGCAGTGATGGGGTCGGCGGACTAGACACCGCGCGAAACCCTCGCACAAGCAGCCTCAGCCCGGCCGCGCCAGCAGCCCGTCGAGCAGCACGCCGAAAGCCTCGATCGCCTTGCGCGAGGTCGCCGCCGGGTCGGACGCATGCGCGATCCATTGCGCCGCGTGCAGCGTCGCCCCACTGATCAGCCGCGCCGCCGCCTCGGCGTCGACGGGCAGGATGGTTCCGGCGGCGGCCAGCGCCTCGAGACTGGCGGTCATCGAGCGGATGCATTCGCTCTGCGTCGGCCAGTCCCAGGGGTCGCCGAGCGCCGCTGGCCCGTCGCGCAGGACGATGCGCTGGATTTCGGGCTCCAGCGCCATCTCGATATAGGCGATGCACTCGTCGCGGAACCCGGTCCAGCCATCGGCCGCGCGGCCGGCGACGAGGCGCAGCCGCGCGTTCATCTCGTGGTCGATCTCGGCGATGACCGCCTCCAGCAGGCCGGCCTTGCCGCCGAAATGGTGATAGAGCGCGCCGCGCGTCAGCCCCGCCGCGGCGGTGATGTCGTCCATCGAGGCCTCGGCATAGCCGATCGTTCCGAACGCCTGGCGCGCGGCCGCGATCAGCTTGGCGCGCGTTTCCGCGATCATGTCGCTGCGGGGTCTCCGGGCCATCGGCTCCTCTTCTCATGCATGGCGTATGTTAATTGACATGCGGTGCGTATGTCATTAAATCATTCGCATACGCAACGTATGTAACGCTTGCCGCGCCGACATGGAAGAGGCCTTCGCCATGACCAACCCCTATCGCGACATCTTCAGGGCGCCGGGCGCAATCGCCTTCTCCGCGACTGGCTTCATCGCGCGGCTGCCCTGGTCGATGATCACGCTCGGCATCGTCGCCATGCTCTCGCAGACGCATGGCCAATACTGGTTGGCCGGCGCGGTTTCGGCCAGTTTCGGCCTGGCCAATGCGCTGATCGCGCCGCAGATCGCGCGGCTGGTCGACCGGCTCGGGCAGCGCCGCGTCCTGATCCCGGCGACGCTGATCACGCTGGCGGCGCTTGCGGGGCTGATGCTGGCGACGCGCTTCCGTGCGCCCGAATGGACGCTGTTTCTCTTCGCGATCATGGCCGGCGCGATGCCGAGCATGACCGCGCTTGTGCGCGCCCGCTGGACCGAGCTTTACCGCGATACGCCGAAGCTGCGCACCGCCTTCGCCTTCGAATCCGTCGTCGACGAGGTCATCTTCATGGTCGGGCCGATCGTCGCGATCGGCCTCAGCGTCGCGCTGTTTCCGGAAGCCGGGCCACTCGCGGCCACCGTCATACTCGCCGTCGGCACGGCGCTCTTCGTCGCCCAGCGCGCCAGCGAGCCCCCGGTGCATCCGCAGGAGGCCAGCGCCGGCGCCTCGGTCATCCGCCTCGCCCCGGTCCGCATCATCGCCCTGATCCTGCTGGCGATCGGCGCGATCTTCGGCACGGCCGAAGTGACGGCCGTCGCCTTCGCCGAGGCGCAGGGCAACAAGGGCGCGGCCAGCCTCGTGCTGGCGAGCTATGCGGCGGGTTCGCTGATCGTCGGCCTCGTCTTCGGCGCGCTGCGACCGAGCCTGCCGCTGGCGGGCCAGTTGCTGATCGCGATCGGGCTCGCGGCGGTGACGACCCTGCCGCTGCTCGTGATCGACGGCATCGCCTCGCTGGCCGTCGTGCTGTTCCTCGCCGGCGCGGCCGTGTCGCCGACGATCATCGTCTCGCTCGGGCTGATCGAGCGGCTCGTGCCGGCCTCGAAGCTGACCGAGGGCATCACCTGGGCGATGACCGGCGTCGGCGTCGGCATGGCGCTCGGCTCCTCGGCGTCGGGCTGGATCATCGATGAGTTCGGCGCGCGCAACGGCTTCTGGGTTTCGATCGCCGCCGGCGGCTTCGCCCTGGCGACGGTGCTCGCCGGCTATCGCAGCCTGCATGGGCGCGAACGCGCGGCCGCACTGCGCTGCGCCGTCGCCTGATCGACGCAGCGCTCAGGCGCTTGCCAGCGTGCGGCTTTTCTGTCATACGCGCGCCCTTCGATCGCCCGGCTGATAAGGGCTGCCGTGGCGGTCGTTCTTTGCTTCCCAAAGCAAAATCGAAGCGGCGCATCTCGCGCGTCCGCGACCCATGAGGAGCTGAAATGCCCAAGATCAAGACGAAGTCGAGCGCCAAGAAGCGCTTCAAGATCACCGGAACCGGCAAGGTGCTCTACGCCCAGGCCGGCAAGCGTCACGGGATGATCAAGCGGACCAACAAGCAGATCCGCAACCACCGCGGCACGACGACTCTCTTCGAGGGCGACGCGGCCAACGTGAAGAAATACTTCCTCCCCAACGGCTGACGCCCTCTAACCTTCCGGAGATCATGACATGGCTCGCGTGAAACGGGGCGTAACGGCCCACGCCAAGCACAAGAAGACGCTCAAGGCCGCCAAGGGTTTCTATGGCCGCCGCAAGAACACGATCCGCGCCGCCAAGGCGGCCGTCGATCGCTCGATGCAATACGCCTATCGCGACCGCAAGAACCGCAAGCGCTCGTTCCGCGCGCTCTGGATCCAGCGCCTCAACGGCGCGGTGCGCGAACACGGCCTGACCTATTCGATGTTCATCAACGGCCTGACCAAGTCCGGGCTCGAACTCGACCGCAAGACCCTGTCGGCGCTGGCGATCGACGATGCCGCCGCGTTCGCGGCCGTGGTCGAGACCGTCAAGGGCGTGCTGGCCGCCGAGACCAAGGCCGCCTGAGCGACGTGCTCATCCCGATGCGCAGAGGCCGGCAGCGATGCCGGCCTTTTTCATGTCTGCCATCGGCGGCGATGTCGATCCGCTCGCCGCTGACGAACCGGCGAGCGGGCATCCGCGCCAATGCGACAAGATTGTCATGCCGCCGGGCTCATCCCGCGTTTCATCGCCGGTGCGATGCTTTGCCAGCGTGATTGCCTCTGGATTCGATGCTGGCGACGCCATAGAAGATGGCTCGCAAACGGACCAGAGCAGGCATGAACGAGATCGATACTCTTGGCGACGCGCTTCTTGGCGAGGTCGCGGCGGCGCAGGACGAGGCGGCGTTGGAGCAGATCAGGATCGCGGCGCTCGGCAAGGCTGGCTCGATCTCGGCCCTGCTGAAGACACTTGGCGCAATGACGCCGGACGAGCGCAAGGAGAAGGGTCCGCGGATCAACGGCCTGCGCGACCGTGTCCAGTCGGCGCTGACCGTGCGCAAGGAGGCGCTGGGTGAAGCGGCGCTGGATGCGCGCCTCGCCTCGCAGACCATCGACGTCACCCTGCCGGTGCGCGACGGCCCGGAAGCGCGGGGCCGCATCCACCCGATCAGCCAGGTCATCGACGAGATCACCGCGATCTTCGGCGATATGGGCTTCTCTGTCGCCGAAGGGCCGGACATCGAGACCGACGATCTGAACTTCACCAGGCTCAACTTCCCGGTCGGCCATCCGGCCCGCGAGATGCACGACACCTTCTTCTTCGCGCCCGACGCCAAGGGCGAGCGCAAGCTCCTGCGCACCCACACCTCGCCGGTGCAGGTCCGCACCATGATCACGCAGGAGCCGCCGATCCGCGTGATCTGCCCCGGCCGGACCTACCGGATGGATTCAGACCAGACCCATACGCCGATGTTCCATCAGGTCGAGGGGCTGGTGATCGACAGGAAGGCCCATCTCGGCCATCTCAAATGGGTTCTGGAGGAGTTCTGCAAGGCCTTCTTCGAGATCGATACCGTCAAGATGCGCTTCCGGCCGTCCTTCTTCCCGTTCACCGAGCCCTCGATCGAGGTCGACATCCAGTGCTCGCGCCAGGGCGGCGAGATCCGCTTCGGCGAGGGCGAGGACTGGCTCGAAATCCTCGGCTGCGGCATGGTCCACCCGAACGTGCTCAGGAATTGCGGGGTCGATCCGGACGTCTATCAGGGCTTCGCCTGGGGCATGGGCATCGACCGCATCGCCATGCTGAAATACGGCATGCCCGATCTGCGCCCGTTCTTCGAGGCCGATCTGCGCTGGCTCGCCCATTACGGCTTCCGCCCGCTCGATCTGCCGACGCTGACCGGCGGATTGTCGTCATGAGTTTCCCGCGCCAGCGGAGGAGGGTGTCGTGAGCGGAGCGGCCTGGGCTGCCGGCGTCGCGGCGCTGATCCTGGCGACGAACCTGCTCTGCCAGGCGATCGCCTTCATCCGCCTGCGCCGCGAGCTGAAAGGCTCGTCGCTGCTGCGCGATCTGCCGGCGGTGACGATCGTGCGCCCCGTGCGCGGCGTCGAGGCGTTCAGCCGCGAGACGCTGAGCTCCGGGCTCGTGCTGGACTATCCCCGCTACGAGACGATCTTCTGCGTCGCCGACGCCGACGATCCGATCGTGCCGCTGGTCGAGGAGCTGATCGCGCGCTTCGGCGCGGAGCGTGTCCGACTGATCGCCGGCGACGTCGCGGTCAGCGCCAATCCCAAGCTGAACAACTGCGTCAAGGGCTGGGAGGCGGCGACGACCGAGTGGGTCATCCTCGCCGATTCCAACGTGTTGATGCCGAAGGACTATATCCAGCGGATGATGGCGGCCTGGCGTTCCGACACCGGGTTGGTCTGCTCGACGCCGGCCGGCTCGCGCCCGCGGGGCTTCTGGGCCGAACTCGAATGCGCCTTCCTCAACACCTTCCAGGCGCGCTGGCAATATGCCGGCGAGGCGCTGGGCTTCGGCTTCGCCCAGGGCAAGTCGATGCTCTGGAACAAGCCCTTCCTCGACGCCAATGGCGGCATCGCGGCGCTCGCCGCCGAGATCGCCGAGGATGCGGCCGCGACCAAGCTGGTCCGCCGCGCCGGCAAGCATGTCCACTTGGTCGGCCAGCCTTTCGAGCAGCCGCTGGGCGAGCGCTCGCTGCACGATGTGGTGCAGCGGCAGTTCCGCTGGGCGCGGCTCAGGCGGGTGACGTTCCTGCCCTTCTTCGCGCCGGAGATCCTGTCGGGACCGCTGGTTCCCGTGGTCCTCGCGATGCTGGGCGCGCCGGCTCTTGGCCTGCCGGTCTGGCTCGCGCCGCTGCTCGTGCTCGCGCCCTGGTATGCCGCCGAGGCGGCGCTGGCGAAGGGCGTCGGCTGGTACTGGTCGTGGCGCATGCCGCTGGCGCTGCTTGTCCGCGACATCGTCTTCCCGGGCGTCTGGGCCTATGCCTTCCTCGCTGGCGAGGTGAGCTGGCGCGGCAATGCCATGAAGATCAAGACCGATGGCGGCGACGAGCTGAACGCGGCTGCGCCTGCGCTGTCCCATGCCAATCTGAGAAGCGACAAAAATTCATGAAATTCACGCTCTCCTGGCTCAAGGACCACCTCGACACCACCGATACCGTCGACGCCATCGCCGAGACGCTGACCCGCGTCGGGCTCGAGGTCGAAGGCGTCGAGAACAGGGCCAGGGCGCTGGCAGCCTTCACCATCGCGCGCGTCATCGAGGCGAAGCCGCACCCGAATGCCGACCGGCTTCGCGTCTGCATGGTCGATACCGGCGCCGGGGCGCCCGTGCAGGTGGTCTGCGGCGCGCCCAACGCCCGCACCGGGATGAAGAGCGTATTCTCTCCGCCGGGGACCTGGATTCCCGGCAAGGGCATCACGCTCGGCAAGGGCGTCATCCGCGGCGTCGAATCCAACGGCATGCTGTGTTCGGCCGCCGAGCTCCAGACGTCCGATGAATCCGACGGCATCATCGATCTGCCCGACGATGCGCCGGTCGGCCAGCCCTATGCCGCCTGGCTCGGGCTCGACGACGCCACGATCGAGATCGCGGTCACGCCGAACCGCGCCGACGCGCTCGGCGTCGCCGGCGTCGCGCGCGATCTCGCCGCCGCCGGGCTTGGCGCGCTGAGGACGCCGCAGGTCCAGCCGGTGCGCGGCGGCTTTCCCTGCCCGGTCGGGGTGACGCTCGATTTGGTGGAGGAGGACAAGGGCCTGTGCCCTGCCTTCGCGCTGCGCCTCGTGCGCGGCGTCAGAAACGGACCCTCGCCGGACTGGCTGCAGGCGCGGCTGCGCGCCATCGGGCTGCGCCCGATCAACGCGTTGGTCGACATCACCAATTTCATGACCTTCGACCGCAACCGGCCGCTGCACGTCTTCGACGCCGCCAAGGTCAAAGGCGATCTCGTCGTGCGCCGCGCCAGAGCGGGCGAGACGATCCTCGCGCTCGACGGCAAGACCTACGCGCTCAGCGACGATCAGGTGGTCATCGCCGACGCGCACGGCGTCGAATCGCTCGCCGGCGTGATGGGCGGGCAGGCCTCGGGCTGCGACGAGACCACCACCGACGTGCTGGTCGAGAGCGCGCTCTGGGACCCGCTCAACATCGCCCGCACCGGCCGCGCGCTGGGCATCGTCTCCGATGCGCGCTACCGCTTCGAGCGCGGCGTCGATCCCGATTTCTGCCGGCCGGGGCTCGATCTCGCCACCGCGATCATTCTCGATCTCTGCGGCGGCGAGGCGTCCGAGATGGTCTTCGCGGGCGATCTGCCGGAGAGCGGCCACGCCATCGACTTCCCGTGGTCGGAGTTGAAACGCCTGACCGGGCTCGACCTGCCGCAGGTCGAGATGAAGCTGGCGCTGACCTCGCTCGGTTTCCACGTCTCGGGCGCGGGCGAGCGGGTCAAGGTCGCGGCCCCATCCTGGCGCGGCGACGTCTCCGGCAAGGCCGATCTGGTCGAGGAGATCCTGCGCATCGCCGGGCTCGACCGGGTCGATTCCGTGCCCTTGCCGCGCATCAGGGGCGAGGTCGTCAAGCCGGTGCTGACAGTGCTGCAGAAGCGCACGCGCGCCGCCAAGCGCCTGCTCGCCAGCCGCGGGCTGGTCGAGGCGGTGACCTGGTCCTTCATTTCGCAGGATGCGGCAAAATTGTTTGGAGGCGGCGCGCGCAGTCTCGCACTGGCGAACCCGATCGCGGCCGATCTCTCCGACATGCGGCCCTCGCTGCTGCCGGGCCTGATCCGCTCGGCCCAGGCCAATGCCGATCGCGGCCATGGCGATGTGGCGCTTTTCGAGGTGGGACAGATCTTCCAGAACGACGAACCCGAAGGCCAACTCATCGCGGCGGCGGCCTTGCGCCGCGGCACGGCGCGACTGGAGGGAGCAGGCCGCCACTGGAATGGCAGCGTGCCGCCGGTCGACGCCTTCGACGCCAAGGCCGACCTCATGGGTCTGCTCTCGGGGCTGGGCGTGCCGGTCGGCGGCCTGCAGATCGTGCCTGGCGGGCCCGACTGGGCCCATCCCGGACGTTCGGCGACCTTGCGCTTCGGTCCCAAGGGTGTGATCGGGGCCTTCGGCGAAATCCATCCGAAAGTGCTCAAGGCGCTCGACGCCAGGGGGCCGCTGGTCGCCTTCGAAATCCATCTCGATGCCCTGCCGCTGCCAAAATACAGGCCGACCAAGGTCAAGCCGAGGCTCGCCCTCTCGGGCTTGCAGCCGGTGACGCGCGATTTCGCCTTCATCGTCGAGAAAGGCGTCGCGGCGGGCGAGATGGTCAGATCCGCCCAGAACGCCGACCGGGCGCTGATCGCCGATGTCGGCGTGTTCGATCTCTACGAGGGGCCGGGCGTCGAGGCGGGCAAGAAATCGGTGGCGCTGGCGGTGACGCTGCAGCCGGTGGAAAAGACGCTGACCGAGGCCGAGATCGAGGCGGTCGGGGCCAAGGTCGTGGCGGAGATGGCCAAGCGCTACGGTGCGACGCTACGGGGATAGGCTTCGGAGCGCTCAAGGTATTGGAGGCGTCATGAACTACGACAACCAGAAGGTCGATGACGCCGTGCTGGCTCTGCTGTCGATGACTTTGCACGACGGCAATCGGGCCTGGAAGGGGTTCGATTGGGCCGTACTCGAGCGCCTGCACCAGAGCGGGATGATCTCGAACCCGGTCAACGCCAGCAAATCAGTCGTTCTGACAGATCAGGGTCTTAAGCGCGCGGACGAGCTTTGCCAGACGCTGTTCGCGGAGAACGCGTCCTGACCGACCGGCGTCGGCCCGAACCATTGATCAGGATTGTGTAATAATCCGCCCGCGCAATCCCTGATAAATCGGGTTATCGGCTAGCCGATTATTGCAGCAACGCGGCCCTGATGAGCGTCACCGAACGTCCCGTCTCCGACAGCCTGTTCCCGGGTTTCCGCCTGCTCGACGTCGCGACGTCGGGCGCGCGCATCCGCGTCCGGACGGGCGGGGAGGGGCCGCCGCTGCTCCTGCTGCACGGCTATCCGCAGACGCATGTCCTCTGGCACAAGGTCGCGGCCCGTCTGCGCGACCGCTTCACCCTCGTCTGCGCCGATCTGCGCGGCTATGGCGACAGCGACAAGCCGCCCACCGACGCCGAGCACTTCCCTTATTCCAAGCGCGCCATGGCGCTCGACCTGGCGCAGGTCATGACCCTGCTCGGCCACCAGCGCTTCGCCATCGGCGCGCATGACCGCGGGGCGCGCGTCGCCCATCGCCTGGCGCTTGACCATGCCGATCGTGTCACGCGGCTCGCGACGCTCGACATCGCGCCGACACGCGAGATGTACGCCAACACCAGCGACGCCTTCGCCCGCGCCTACTGGCACTGGTTCTTCCTGCTTCAGCCCTCGCCCTTTCCCGAACGCATGATCGGAGCGGACCCGAAGGCCTACTGGCTGAAAAAATGCGGCTCCGGCTCGGCGGGGCTGTCGCCTTTCGCGCCGGAGGCTCTGGAGCATTATCTGCGCTGCTTTTCCGATCCTGCGACGATCCACGGCAGTTGCGAGGATTATCGCGCCGCCGCCACCATCGACATCCGCCATGACGACGAGGATGGCGGCCTCAAGCTGAAGCAGCGGCTGCTGGCGCTCTGGGGTGAGCACGGAGTTATCGGCAAGTGCTTCGATCCGCTGGCGCTGTGGCGGCAGCGCGCGGCCGATGTGCGTGGCCACGCCTTGCCGGGCGGGCATTATCTGGCCGAAGAACGGCCCGACCTCGTCGCGACCGAGTTTGCGGCCTTCCTTGGAGAAACGCCATGAGCGGCACCAACCGCGTCTACCGCATCGCCGTCATCGCCGGGGACGGCATCGGCAAGGAGGTCATGCCCGAAGGGCTGCGCGTGCTCGAGGCAGCGTCAAAACGCTACGGCTTCGAACTCAGGCTCGACGAGTTCGACTTCTCCTCCTGCGACTATTTTGCGAAGCACGGAAAAATGCTGCCCGACGACTGGAAGGACCAGATCGGCGGCCATGACGCGATCTTCTTCGGCGCTGTCGGCATGCCGGCGCAGGTGCCCGACCACATCTCGCTCTGGGGCTCGCTCTTGCTGTTCCGGCGCGAATTCGACCAGTACGTCAACCTCCGCCCGGTCCGGCTGATGCCCGGCGTGCCCGGTCCGCTGGTCGGCCGCAAGCCCGGCGACATCGACTTCTTCGTCGTGCGCGAGAACACCGAGGGCGAGTATTCCTCGGTCGGCGGCCGGATGTATGCCGGGACCGAGCGCGAGATCGTCATCCAGGAGACGGTGATGAGCCGCGTCGGCGTCGACCGTGTGCTCAAATACGCGTTCGAGCTGGCGATGCGCCGTCCGCGGAAAAAGCTGACCTCGGCGACCAAGTCCAACGGCATTTCGATCACCATGCCGTATTGGGACGAACGGGTGAAGGAGATGGCGAAGTCCTATCCGGATGTCGCCGTCGACCAGTACCATATCGACATCCTGACGGCGCATTTCGTGCTGAATCCGGATCGCTTCGACGTCGTCGTCGCCTCGAACCTGTTCGGCGACATCCTCTCCGACCTCGGCCCGGCCTGCACCGGCACCATCGGCATCGCGCCGAGCAGCAACATCAACCCGACGGGGGATCATCCCTCGCTGTTCGAGCCGGTGCATGGTTCGGCGCCGGACATCTACGGCCAAGGCATCGCCAATCCGGTCGGCCAGATCTGGTCGGGCGCGATGATGCTCGACCATCTCGGCGAGCACGAGGCGGCCAAGGGCATCGAGGCCGCGATCGAGCGCGCGCTGGGCGACGCCCGCACCCGCACGCGCGACCTCGGCGGCACGCTCGGAACGGAGGCTGCCGGCAAGGCGGTCGAGCAGGCGCTCGGCTGAACACCGCGCTGGCCACTTGCCATTCATCGCCCGATCGGGGCACAGGAGGGGTCGAGACGACCCGTCATTCAAGGGATTGACCGCGACATGGATTTTTCATCCTCGGCATTCTGGACGTCGCTGCTCCAGATCATCTGGATCGACCTCCTGCTCTCGGGCGACAACGCCATCGTGATCGCGCTCGCGGTCCGCTCGCTGCCCGAGAAGCAGCGCAAGGTCGGCATCCTGCTCGGGGCAGGCGCGGCCGTCGGCCTGCGCATCTTCTTCGCGGTCATAGTCACCTATATGCTCGCCATCCCATACCTGAAGGTGGTCGGCGCGCTGCTGCTGTTCTGGATCGCGATCAAGCTCGCCAAGGGCGAGGAGGAGGCGCATGGCGATATCGAGGCGTCGGACAACCTTTGGAAGGCGGTCCGCACCATCGCCATCGCCGACGCGGTGATGAGCCTCGACAACGTGCTGGCGATCGCCGCCGCGGCGCGTGGCCATTTCGAGCTGTTCATCTTCGGCCTGCTGCTGACGATCCCGCTCATCGTCTACGGCGCGCGCCTGCTCTCGGACGTGCTCGAGCGCTTCCCGATCCTGGTCTGGCTCGGGGCGGCTCTGCTCGGCTGGATCGCCGGCGAGATGCTGCTCACCGACATCGCTGTCCTGCAGTGGCTGCAGGTCAACCTGCCGAGCTGGGTTGTGACCGTCCCTGTCAGCGATACCGTTCCGGCCGGGCTCGCCGCCGCCAAGGTCCCGTTCTACGGGGCGGCGGCGCTCGGTGCGCTCATCGTGGTCGGGGCCGGCTACGCGCTGAAGAAGAAGCCGGCCGACCAGCCGGGCTGACCGTCCGGCCTCAGCCGAGAACGACGATAGCGGCGGCCAGGCTCTCCTGGCCGCCGTTTTCGATGACGCGACCGGCGCCTGAGATCGGGCCCGGCCGCTCCGGATCGGCGACGGTGAAGCCGCTCTGCCCGACGAGTTCGACGGCGAAACTCTCAGGCGGACGGGCGAAGCCGAGACCAAGAGCCTTCACATAGGCCTCCTTGGCGCACCAGAGCCGCGTGAAGGCGAGCGGCCGCGCCGTCTCGGGCAGTGCGAGCAGCGCCTCGCGCTCATCGGTGTGCAGGATCGCCAGCGGCGGCGTCAGCAGCGGGTCGATGCGCTCGACATCGACGCCGACTGGCGCATGCGCCAGCGCGAGCGCGACGAGCCCTGAGCGCGTGGCCAGCGACAGATGCAGCCCCGTGCCGAGAGGCCGCGCCAGCAGCGGGCGGCCGCGCTCGTCGTGATCGATGGCGACGCCGTCGAGCGGTATCGAGAACTGGCTCGCGATGACCCGCCGCGCGGTCTCGCGCCGCAGCGCCGAGCGCTCGGCGAGCGTCGTCGGGCGCTGCCGGCTGGGCAGCAGCCAGATCGCGGGAAGAGCGGCCGCGGTCGCGGTCGGGGAGGTCAGCCAGATCATGCGCGAAGCTATCCCGCGCGCGCCCGTCTTGTCCCGCCCTGCGCCGGGTTCATGCGCCGGCCTCGCCCGCGCGCGTTGACGGACGGCGCGGTTTTGCCTTGGAAGGGGCATGCCGACACCAGACCAGATTGCGCAGGCGCAGACCCGCCCCTTGTTCACGCGCAAGGGCATGGCGCTCGGTGCGCGCCGCATCCTCGTGCTGATGCCGGGCGTCGTCGTCTTCTCGGTGGCCTTCGGCGCGGCCGCCGCGGGCAAGGGGCTCTCGCTTATCGAGGCGGTGCTGATGAGCGCGCTGGTCTATGCCGGCGTGGCGCAGCTCGTCGCGATGGAGCTGTGGCGGCCGGAATGGAGCTGGGGCGCCATCGTCGGCCTCGCCGTGGTGACGGTGACGGTCAATGCCCGCATGGTCCTGCAGGGCGCCTCGCTGCAACACTGGTTCGGGCCCTATCCGAAGGCGCTGAACGCGCTGCACCTGTTCTTCTTCACCGACGCCAACTGGCTGATCGGCACGCGCTACCATGCCGAGGGCGGTCGCGATCTCGGTGTTCTGGTCGGCGCGGGCCTGACCCTCTGGCTGGTCTGGATCGCCGCCACCGTTCCAGGCTACCTGCTCGGCGCGCTGGTGCCCGATCCGCGGACTTATGGCATCGACCTCGTCATGCCGATCTTCTTCGCGGCGATGATCGTGCCGATGTGGCGCGGCCGGCGCGCCGCCATCCCCTGGCTCGTCGCGGGCGTCGTCGCGCTCGTCACGGCGAAACTCGTCGACGGCTATGTCTTCATCATCGCGGGCTCGCTCTCGGGCGCGCTGGTCGGAGCGTTCCTCGATGACGCTGCCTGATCCCGGCCCCTGGGGCGCGCTTCTCGCCATCCTCGTCATGGCGGCCGCAACCTATCTCTGCCGCATTTCCGGCGTGGTGCTGATGGGCTTCATCCCTTTGACGCCACGTGTCCGGCGCGGGCTCGCGGCGCTGCCGGGCTCGATCGTGGTCGCCACCGTGCTGCCGCTGGTCGAGCGGCTCGGGCTCGCGGCGGCGCTGGCGCTGCTGGCGGCGGTGGGCAGCATGGTGCTGAAGCGCAGCGAGTTGCTCGCGTTGGTCGTCGGGATGAGCGTCGTATCGGTGGCGCGCGCGCTCGGCCTCTGATCCATCAGCCGTCTCGATTGCATCCATCACATCCCGTCATCGCGGCCGTGTTGACGCCGCCCGTGACAGCGCCGACGGTGCGCGTCAGCAGAACTGACCAAAAATGGAGCGGCGGAATGGCCTGGTATTCGCAGACCTGGACCTGGTTCGATGGAGCCTGGCACGAGGGCAACCCCGGCCTGATGGGCCCGCGCACCCATGCGAGCTGGCTGTCCTCGACCGTGTTCGACGGCGCCCGCCATTTCGACGGCGTGACGCCGGACATCGACCTGCACGCCGCCCGCGTGAACCGCTCGGCGGTGACGATGGGCCTGAAACCCACCATGTCGGAGGCCGAGATCATCGAGAAGACCCGCGAGGGCGTGAAGAAATTCACCTCCGGCGTGCCGCTCTATGTCAAGCCGATGTACTGGGCCGAGGCCGACGGCCCCTCGACCATCATGGGCGATCCGGAGACGACGCAGTTCGCGCTGTGCCTGTTCGAGGCGGCGATGCCGCCGCCCGCGGCCGGCTTCTCGGTGACGCAGGGCGCATTCCGCCGCCCGACCATGGAGACGATGCCGACCGACGCCAAGGCCGGCTGCCTCTACCCCAACAACGCCCGCATCCTGCGCGCAGCCAAGGCCGCCGGCTTCGACAACGCGCTGGTGCTCGACATGCTCGGCAACGTCGCCGAGACCGCGACCTCCAACATCTTCCTCGCCAGGGACGGCGTCGTGCGCACCCCCGCGACGAACGGCACGTTTCTCAACGGCATCACCCGCCAGCGCGTCATCGCCCTGCTGCGGCAGGACGGCGTCACCGTCGAGGAATGCAGCCTGCGCTACAGCGATTTCGAGCAGGCCGACGAGATCTTCATCTCCGGCAACTATTCCAAGGTCATGCCGGTGACGCGGATCGACAACACCGCGCTCCAGCCCGGCCCGATGTTCCGCAAGTCGCGTGAGCTCTACATGGATTTCGCCAACAGCAAGGCGGCGTGAGGCCGTCTCAGCGCAGCAGGCGCAAGAGCCCGCTTGCCTTGAGCCCCAGCCCGACAATGGCGCCATAGACCATGATCGCCGCGAGTCCGATGCCGGCCAGCGCGGCCAGTTTGGGCTCCACCGGCATGGACTGCGCCAGCACGAGCAGCGGCAGCGCCGTCAGCCGCGCTGTCAGCCCGGCCAGCGCGGCCGCGACCAGCACGATCGCCGCGAAAGGCAGCAGGCCGGTCGCCGGCCGCGTCCAGCCGCGCGCGACGCCGAGCGCAAACAGCGCCCCGACATTGATCCAGGCTCCGGCGGCCGTCGCCAGCGCCAGGCCCGGCGCACCGAGGTCGCGCCAGAGCAAGAGCTTCAGCCCGACATTGCAGGCGATCGCCGCCAGCGAGACCAGCATCGGCGTGGTGGTGTCGCCGCGCGCCTGGAAGCTCGAGACCTGCGTCCGGATCAACACGATCGCCGGCAGGCCGACCGCATAGGCGAACAGCACCGCGCCCGCCGCCTGGCTCGCGGCTGCGTCGAAGCGCCCGCGCTCGAACAACGCCGCGACGATCAGCTCCGGAATGGCGAGGAAGGCGGCGGCGAAGGGCGCGGCGGCGATTAGCGTCAGCGCCACCGCACGATTCTGGGCCCGGTCGGAGGCGGCGACGTCGCCGGCCGCGACGAGCCGGCTCATCGTCGGCAGCAACACCGTGCCGACGCCGATCGCGATCACGCCGATCGGCAACTGGTAGAGCCGCTCGGCATAGTAGAGCGCGGCATAGGCACCCGCCGGCAGCAGCGAGGCGATGATCGTGTCGGCGAAAAGCGCGATCTGGACGCCGGCCGAGCCGATCACCGCCGGGCCGAAGGCCTTCAGGAAGGTCTTCACCTCCGGGTCGAGGCGCGGGCGGGTCAGCGCGGCCGCGACGCCGGCCCGGCGCGCCGCCAGCATCAGCAGGAGCCATTCGAGCAGGCCGGCCGCGGCGACGCCCCAAGCGGCGGCATAGGCCGCGTTGGGGAACAGGAACGCGACGGCGAGCGCCGCGATCAAGCACAGGTTCAGCAGGATCGGGGCTGCCGCTGCTGCGGCGAATTTGTCGACGGCGTTTAGATTGGCCGAGAGCAGCGTCACCAGCGTGATGAACAGCAGATAGGGAAAGGTGATCCGCGTCAGCGCCACCGCGAGATCGAAGCGCAGCGGGTCGTCGGCGAAGCCCGGCGCGAGCAGCCGCACGATCTCCGGCATGAAGGGCAAGGCGAGGGCCAGCAGCACGATCTGGACGACGAGGTTCAGGCTGAAGACGCGGTTGGAGAACAGCGCGGCCGAGGCTTCTCCGGCCTGCTGGCGGATGCGCGAATAGGCCGGGATATAGGCCTGGTTGAACGCGCCCTCGCCGAAGATGGCGCGGAAATGGTTCGGCAGCCTGAGCGCCACCGAAAACGCGTCCATCAGCGCGCCCGCGCCGAGCACCGCCGCCAGCACGATGTCGCGCGCAAAGCCCGAGAGGCGCGAAAGCAGCGTGAACCCGCCGACGGAAAGGATTTTTCGAAACATCAGGGTGTGACGACTTTGCTCACAACCACCACGCTGTCATCCCGGGCGTAGCGAAGCGGAGACCCGGGATCCATGCCTGAACCCTTCCGAACGACGTTCCGGCATCGATCCCGGATCGGCGCGGCTTTGCCGCTTGTCCGGGATGACGGCGCGGTTCCGGTCGGTAGCCCGAAACGAATGACGCCGTCTTCATCTCAGATCGGGTGGCTGTCGTCTACCGGATCAGCGGGGGCAGGGCGTCGCCGCGCGGATGGTCGACAGTGCGGGCGTCGAAGCCGACGCGCTCGCCGATCAGGTAGAGCGGCCGGCGCTTCACCTCGGCGAAGATGCGCCCGACATATTCGCCGATCAGCCCGAGCGAGATGAGCTGGATGCCGGAGAAGAACATGATCGAGACGATCAGCGAGGGGAAGCCGGGCAGGTCGGTGCCGAAGAACAGCGTGCGCAGGAGGAAGAACAGCGCCGTGAAGGCGGCGATGATGGCGATGACCACCCCGGTCCAGGTCGCGATCTTCAGCGGCACGGTCGAGAACGACGAGAGCCCGTCGAAGGCGAAGCTGAACAATCTGCCGAAACGGAATTTCGATTCGCCATGCGCCCGCTCGGCCACGTCGAAGCTCACCCCGGTCGAGGGGAAGCCGACCCAGGCATAGAGCCCCTTGGAGAAGCGCGCCCGCTCGGGCAGCGCCCGCAGCGCGTCGACGACCTTGCGGTCGAGCAGGCGGAAATCGCCCGCGCCCTCGGGCAGTTCGGTCTCGCCGAAGCGCGCGAACAGACCATAGAACGCCTTGGCGAAATTGCGCTTCAGCCTGCCTTCGCCGTCGCGGTCGGAGCGCTGGCCGTAGATGTTGAGGAAGCCCTCGCGCCATTTCGCCAGGAAGACGGGGATCGTCTCGGGCGGATGCTGCAGATCGGCGTCCATGATCACGACCGCGTCGCCGCTTGCATGGTCGAGCCCGGCCGCGATCGCGATCTCCTTGCCGAAATTGCGGCTGAACGAGACGGCGCTGATGCGCGGATCGCCGGCATTCAGCAGCCGCAGCACCGACAAGGTGCCGTCGCGGCTGCCATCGTCGACGCAGACGATCTCCCACGAGGAGACCTCGCCTTCCAGCACCGTCTTCAGCCGCTCGACCAGCAGCGGCAGATTGTCGGCCTCGTTGTGGACTGGCACGACGATCGACAGCTCCGGCCGGTCCACGGGAACGGCCGGGCTCGTCAGGGGCAGGGTGGGCGGGCTGGCGGACACGGACGACCTCTCGGCGACGTCCTTCTGCGGCCGGGCCTCGGGGCCACGGCTCGACACGGGCGGCGCGATCTGCACAAACCATAGCGCCATACACGGCTTTGCATGAACCCGGGACAACAAATCCGATGGCCACTGGTTTCGTGCTCTGCGCCGATGATTTCGCCCTGACGGAGGGCGTCAGCCGCTCGATCCTGGCGCTGCTTGCGGCGGGCCGGCTCTCGGCGGCGGGCGCGATGACCAACCGGCCGCACTGGCGCAGGCTCGCTTCGGAGTTCGGCGAACATGGCGCGAAAGCCGATCTCGGTCTGCACCTCAACCTGACCTGCGCCGCGCCTCTGTCCCCAATGCCGCGCCTCGCCCCCGGCGGCGTGCTGCCGAAGCTCGGCGAAATCGCCCGCGCCGCGCTGCTTTCGGGCGAGGCGCGGGGCGAGATCGCAGCCGAACTCGACCGGCAGCTCGACGCCTTCGAGGACGGCCTCGGGCGCGCGCCGGATTTCGTCGACGGGCATCAGCACGTCCATGTCCTGCCGGGTGTTCGCAGTGCGGTCCTGGAGGCCTTGCAGCGGCGCTATCCGCCCGGATCGGTCTATCTGCGCGATCCCTCCGATTCGGTGGGCGCGATCCGGGCGCGCGGCGTCGCGGCCGGAAAGGCCTTGGTGATAGCGGGTCTGGCGAGGGGCCTGCGGCGCACTGCGCTCGTCCGCGGCATTCCCGTCAATCGCGGCTTCTCCGGCGTCGCCCCCTTCGATCCGGCGCGCGATTTCGCGGCCGATCTCGCCCGTTTCCTGATCCGCCCCGGCCCGGCCCATCTCGTGATGTGCCATCCCGGCTTCCTCGACGACGAACTCGCCACGCTTGATCCGGTCGTCGCGACGCGGCCGGTCGAACACGCTGCGCTGATGGCGTTTGCGCCGCCTGCGGGGCTTCGGATGGGTCGCTTCCGCAGCCTCGCCTGAGGCCGCGCCCGCGGCGCCGCCGATTGCGTCACTCCCGGCAAAAATGCGCCGGCTGCGTGCGCCGCAACCGATTCCTTAACCTCGCTCGGCCAGTCTGGGCCGAGGCGGCCGTTCGGGTGAATTTCGGACGGATTCAGCGGCCGCCGGGGATATCATTGACATGACGTGGTCGAAGCGGGCCGATACGGCGGCGAATCCTGTGCAGGCATCGACGACGACGCATGGCGTCGGGAGCTCGCTCAGCAGCCAGATCGCCGGCGCGGCGGTCGCGATCGTCGCCATCGCCATCGTCTGCGTCGTCATCGCCGTGGCGCGCTACAACGACGCCAAGACGCGTGGCGACCTCGAGCAGAAGATGAACGCGTTGACCACCATGGTCGTCAACGCCTCGCCGGCGCTGATCCTGGCGCGCGACACGACCACGCTCGGCTACATTCTGGAATCGCTGCGGCGCGATCCCGATTTCGACGCCGGCATCGTCGCCGACGACGTCTCCACGATCGCCAGCGCCGGCCGCAATGAAGACGCGCGCCTTTCGCTGACGCCACGGACCCTGACGAAGGCGCTCGGCCGCGAGCCCTGGGACCGAGTGATGGAGGTCGGCGCGACCGAGATCGAGGATCGCACCTTCGTCACCAAGATGCATGTGGTGAAGGTCGGCGGCCATCAAAAGCAGATCGGCTACATCGCCATCCGTTTCGACAAGACCCGGCTTGTCGCGCGGGCCCAATGGGAACAGTTCGCCACCATCGGCTTCGGCGCGGCCATCCTGCTCGTGCTCGGCCCGCTGCTCTGGATTTCGCTGTCGCGCACGATGAAGCCGCTAAAGAGCATGACCAAGGCGATCGTCCGGATCTCGGACGGCAAGCTCGACACCACCATCGACGCCATGGGCCGCCGCGACGAGATCGGCGCGATCGCGCGCGCCCTCGGCATCCTCAAGGTCAGTCTCGCCGAGCGCGCCACGCTGCAGGAGAAGCAGCATGTCTCCGAGGCCGAGCGCCGGCAGCACCAGCAGCGCGTCGACGAGGCGATCGCGCTGTTCCGGGGCGAGGTCGGCGTCGCGCTGGAGGCGTTCAAAAGCAATGCCGACCGCATGAGCGAGGCCTCGGACGGGCTCGCCCGGGTCGCGGCGGAATCGTCGGGCCGCGCGGCGCGCGCCGCGCAGACCGCCCATGGCGCCTCGGGCAATGTCGAGAACGCGGCCCAGGCCGCCGAGGAGATGGGCGCGGCCATCCGCGAGGTCGAGTTCCAGGTCCGGCGCGTGCGCACCGAGATCGTCGAGGCGGCGTCGGTCTCGCGCGACACGGCAAGCTCGGTCAGGGCGCTCGACGAGACCGCCCGCGCGATCGGCGAGGTCGTCAACCTGATCCGCGACATCGCCGCGCAGACCAATCTGCTGGCGCTCAACGCTACGATCGAGGCGGCCCGCGCCGGCGAGGCGGGCAGGGGCTTCGCCGTCGTTGCCTCCGAGGTCAAGAGCCTGGCCTCGCAGACGGCCGACGCCACCGACCGCATCGTGGCCCAGGTCGGCGCCATCCAGGGCGCGACCGGCGAGGTCGTCGGCGCGATCCAGAACATCGCCGAGCGCATGGGCGCGATCGAGAACTTCGCCAATTCGGTCGCGACCTCGATCGAGCAGCAGGCGATCGCCACCGGCGAGATCGCCAGCGGCGTCGCCATGGCCTCGTCCTCCTCGCTCTCGGTGTCGAGCGATCTCAGCGTGCTCGCCGACAGCGTCGAGGAGACCGGGCGTTCGGCCGAGCAGGTCCGCGGCGCGGCCGGCGAGGTCGCGGCGCAGGCGCTGCGCCTGCGCTCCACCGTCGACCAGTTCCTGCACAGCGTCGCGGCCTGATCACAACGCGGCCGCGATCGCGCTGATCCGGCTGCGCAGCCAGGCGTTCGCCTGGTCGTTGCGGGCCTGCGGGTTCCACAGCATCTCGATCCGCCAGGCCGGCATCGGCAAAGGCAACGGGAAGCTGACGAGGCCTGCATCCGCGTATCGCGTGGCGATGCGTCCCGGCAACGCCGTGATGAGGTCGCTTGAGGCCAGCAGCGCCGGCAACGCCAGCATATGCGGCAGCGTCACCACGATCCGTCGCGCGAGGCCGCGCTCGGCCAGCACCCGGTCGATCTCGCCGACAGCATCGCGCCGCACCGAAACCAGCGCGTGCCGCTGCCGCAGATAGGCGTCGAGCGTCATGCCGCCGTCGACCAGAGCCGGATGCCCTGAGCGCACGACGCCGACGAAGCTCTCGCGGCAGAGGCGCTGGCGCACCGAGCGTTCGGGCGGCTTCTGGAACACGCCGAGCGCCAGGTCGATGACGCCGCGGTCGATCATCGCGCCGATGTCGTCCTTGTCATAGCCGACGATCCGCAGTTTGGCCTCCGGCGCTTCGCGCTCCAGCGCGGCCAGGAAAGGCGGCAACAGCACCGTGGTCGTGTAGTCGGTGCTGGCGATGGTGAAGATCTGGGCCGTCCCGGCCGGATCGAAGGCGAGGCCGGGACTGAGCGCCTGTCGCAGTTGGGCGAGCGCCGCCGAGACGGACGGCGCGATCTGCAGCGCTCTTGGAGTGGGCTGCATTTCCCCGCCCGCCCGAACGAAGAGCTCATCGCCGAACAACCTTCTCAACCGGCCGAGCGCTCCGCTCACCGCCGGCTGCCGCAGGCCGAGCTGCGCCGCGGCCAGACTGATGCTGCGCGTCTGCCCGATGGCGTCGAACGCGACAAGCAGATTGAGGTCGATGCCATGAAGCGTCATCATCGACAGCAATAGCGGTTATCGCATTCGGCGCATAGACGGAGATCGTGTTGCGCGGCATCTGGGGCGGAGCAGGAGGTGAGACATGTCCGATCCAGCAGCCATCGTGACCCGCTTCGTCACGCAGTTTCTCGGCATGGCCGATCTCGCCGTCGCCGACGCGACCTTGCATCCGAAGGTGCAGGGCATCACCGGCCTGAAGCCGACCGGCCCGATCGATGGACGCGACGAATACAAGGCGATCATCACGGCCTTCGTCACGGCGTTTCCGGCCGAGAGCCCGGTCGAGATCATCGACCAGTTCGTCTCCCAGGACGGGACGCGCGTCGTCACGCGCTTTCACTCGCGCCAGCGCCACGCCGGAGATTTCTTCGGCGTCGCCGCGACGAACCGGGTGATCCGCTTCGACGAGACGCATGTCGCGCGCGTGCGGGAGGGCCTGATCGTCGAAAACATCGTCAGCGCCACCAATCTCGAATTCGAGATGCTGATGGCGCCGGTCCTGACCCCGATGATCCTGAAGTGAGGCGGGAGCCAAGGCACCGACATGAATCACGTCGTCATCGCTGGCTATGGCCCCGGCATGGGCGCGGCAGTGGCGCGCCGCTTCGCCGGCGAGGGCTTCACGCTCTCGTTGCTGGCGCGCGGTCATGAGAGATTGGCCGAGGCGGCGGCCGGGCTTCATGCACTGGGTGCGAGCGCAAAAGGCTTCGCGGCCGATTTGGCCGACCCCGGGTCGATCCGCGAGGCATTCGCCGCCGTCGTCGCGACATCGGGCCCGCCGGACGTGCTGGTCTATAACGGCGCGCGCTGGCGTGAGGCGCAGACGATGCGACTGCCTCCCGAAGACTTCGCACAGGATTTGTCGCTGGCCGTGACGGGTGCGCTCGTCTGCGCGCAGGCCGTCTACCCGGCGATGCAGGCGCTCCGATCCGGGACGATGCTGTTCACCGGCGGCGGTCTTGCGCTCTATCCCGGCGCGGGCGCCGGCGTCGCTTCGCTCACGGCCGGCAAGGCGGGCATGCGTGGGCTCGTCCACGCCCTTGCCGCCGAAATCGGCCCAGAGGGCATCCATGTCGCGACGGTGACCATCGCCGGGCAGGTCGCTCCCGGCACGGCCTTCGATCCCGACGTCATCGCCGGGCATTACTGGGATCTGCACCTTCAGCCGCGTAGTGCCTGGGAAGTCGAGCGCGTCTTCAGGGGCTGAGCGCGGTCAGGCCACAATCGGACAAAAAAACGGGGCCGCGAGGCCCCGTTCTCGGATATCGATCTCGCGATCGGTCAGGCCTTCGCGGCGCCGTCATACATCTCGGCGACATAGTCCCAGTTCACCAGGCTCTCCAGGAACGCCTTGAGATAGTCGGGCCGGCGGTTGCGGTAGTCGATGTAGTAGGAGTGCTCCCAGACGTCGCAGCCCAGGATCGGGCTCGCGCCGTTGACCAGCGGGCTCTCGCCATTGGGCGTCTTGCTGACGGCGATCTTGCCGCCCTTGACCTCGAGCCAGGCCCAGCCCGAGCCGAACTGGCCGACGCCGGCGGCGACGAAGTCTTCCTTCATCTTCTCGACGGAGCCGAAGGACTCGACGATCGCCTTCTCCAGCGCGCCGGGGATCTTGCCGCCGCCATTGGGCTTCATCCACTTCCAGAAATGGAGGTGGTTGTAGTGTTGGCCGGCATTGTTGAACACGGCCGGATTCTTGCCATGGGAGCCCTTGACGATCTCCTCGAGCGACTTTCCCTCGAACTCCGTGCCCTTGATCGCGTTGTTGCCGTTGGTGACATACGCCTGATGATGCTTGTCGTGATGGTATTCCAGCGTCTCCTTCGACATGTAGGGCTGGAGCGCATCATGGGCGTAGGGCAGATCGGGAAGGGTGAAGGACATGCGTGCCTCTCCTTGGGCTGTCGGCTCGCCCGGACTGGACGACTGACGTGAGATCGAAGAATGGCTTGCCGGTGCGGCTCGGGGTCGGGCCGCTGATCGATGCGGACCGCCATTCCAGACGTTAGTTAAGCCTCCGAACGCTGCCGGGCAACCGCTGGCGAGCCGCTCGCGGCCATGTCGCCAGCGTGCGAACGCCTCATTGGCGCCCAATTCCTGAGTTTATGCGAACGCCTCTATGAAACTCTCTCTAATTCAATACGTTAGACACTATCGGCAGCGTCAGCTCGCCTCCCGTCATCGAATCGTTGCGTCAGGACCGTCATTTTGATCATTCTTTTCACGCTGTTGGGCCTGTCTGGCCTCGCCGGCGGCGCCTGGGCGATCGTCGACGGATTGCCCTATCTGGTGCTGGAGCGCGGCTTCACCCAGGTCATCGTCGGCACGGTTCTGTCGACGGGCGGCGTTCTGTTGCTGGCGCTCGCCTGCGTGCTCGCCGAACTGAAACGGGCCAGAAAGACGCTCGCCAACGCGATGATGGCGGCTTCCGTCGCCTCCATGGCGAGCGAGCGCGCCGATCCCATGGTCGCCGCACCCGTTATCGCCCCCATGGCCGCCTCACCCGACCGCCCCGACGTCGCAATCGCCTCCGCCGGCGCTGCGGCCGCCGTCGGAGCGGCGCTGGCGGCGGGCGCTTCCTGGGACAGGCCCGGCGCTCAGGAAGCCGACGAAGCGCAAAAGCCTTTCGAGGAGGAGGCGCAGAACCCTTCGGAGGAGGCTGTCGCGGACGAGGGCGAGCCCGAACCGTCGGCATCGCCTGCCAGAAGCGAGGACATGCCGCCGTCGCTCGTCTCCACGACGGCGGACGCGACCACCGAACCGACGGACGGCTCTGCGCCGGCGAATATCCCTGAAGAGCGCCCCGAGCCGCCCGTCCTGGAGAACGTCTGGTCCGCCGAACCGCTCGACGAGCCGCCCATCCCTGAGCCGGTCGAAGCCGGGATACGGCCCGATATCGAGGATCCGTTCGCCGAGGCGGTCAGCGGCGTCGCGTCCCCCGATCCGCACGAGCCGATCTTCGCGCCTGCCTTCCGCCTCGAGGCCGATGACGCGTCGGAGCGCGACGGTGCGTCCTGGGCCGATGACGCCGCGGCGCTGGACGATGATGCGCAAGCCGCCCGGCCCGCGCTCGACCCGGCGGCGCGGATCGAGCCGGTGCTGGCCTGGCCCTCCGAGTCCGAGCCGGTTCCGGAGCGCGATCGCCGCGAGCCGGCCATGCCGGACATCGCCGACCCGGGCGACGAGTTCAGCTTCCTGCGCGAGAGCCTGTCGGGTCGCGCGCTTCAGCGCGACGACGCTTCGTCTGCGGACGGGCTGGAGAGCGCCGGCGAGGGCTGGATGGCCGGCCGATCCGGGCGCCAGGAACCCTGGTTCGGCGACCGCGAGGCCGAGCCCGATGACGCCGTTACTGCGCCGGACCAGGCGACGCTCGGGCGAGATACGAGCGATCTCGCGCCGCCGCCCTGGCCGCCGGTGACGCGTCAGCCGGAGCCGATCGACGCGGAGTTGAACGACGAAGAGAACCGCCCGGCGGAGATCGACGACGCGCCGGCCGAGGACCCGGCGATCGGGGAGCCGATGATCGAGGCGGCGGCGGCCGCTGACGATGCGCCGGACGGCGACGCGGCGCCGGCGCCCGTGGAGCCTGCGCCGGCGGCGTCGGAGGAGGGCGTCGTCGGGGCCTATCAGGTCGGCGACGCGCAGTTCACCATTTACGCCGATGGCTCGATCCAGGCGCGTACGCCCGATGGCGATTACACCTTCGCCTCGATGGAAGAACTCAAGACCTATCTCGCCAGCGAAAAGAGCCGGCTCGGCGCCTGATCAGGCGCTCGTCGTCTGGTCCGGCCAGCCTTCGCCGACGGCATGGATGGCGAATGCGTAGCCCAGCGCTGTTTCCTTGAGCGAATCGAAGCGGCCGGCGGAGCCGCCATGGCCGGCGTCCATGTTGGTGTGCAGCATCACCGGCCCGCCGCCGGTCATGGTCGCGCGCAGCCGCGCCACCCATTTCGCCGGCTCCCAGTAGGTCACGCGCGGATCGGTCAGGCCCGCCATAGCCAGGATCGGCGGGTAGATTTGCGCCGTGACGTTGTCATAGGGCGAATAGCTTCGGATCACGTGGAAGGCCGCCTCGTCGCGGATCGGGTCGCCCCATTCCGGCCATTCCGGCGGCGTCAGCGGCAGCGTGTCGTCGAGGATGGTGTTGAGCACGTCGACGAAAGGGACCTCCGCCAGGATGCCGGCGAAGAGTGTGGGCGCCATGTTGGCGACCGCGCCCATCAGCATGCCGCCGGCGCTGCCGCCCTGCGCCACGATGCGCCCGCGCGCCGTGAAGCCGGCCTCGCTCAGCGCTTCGGCAGCGGCGATGAAGTCGGTGAAGGTGTTGGTTTTCTTGTCGCGCTTGCCGTCCAGATACCAGCGCCGGCCCTTGTCGGTGCCGCCGCGGACATGGGCGATCGCGTAGACGAAGCCGCGATCGACCAGACTGAGCGGCCGTGTCCGGAACGAGGCCGAGATCGCCGAGCCATAGGAGCCGTAGCCGTAGAGCAGGCAGGGCGCGCTGCCGTCGAGCGCGAGATCGGCCCGGTGCAGCAGCGAGACCGGCACCTTTGCGCCGTCCTTCGCCGTGGCGAAGATGCGCCGCACGCGGTAGGCCGCCGGATCGTGGCCCGAGGGCACCTCCTGGCGCTTCAGCAGCACGCGCTCGCCTGTGCCCATGTCGTAATCGAAAGTCTCGGCAGGCCGGGCCAGCGAGGCGTAGATGAAGCGCAACGTCCCGGTCTCGAACTCGTAACCGGCGTCGAGGCCGAGCGCGTAGGCCTCCTCGGCGAAGGCGATCGCGGTCTCCTCGCCGCTTGCGAGCTCACGGATCACGATGCGCGGCAGGCCGTCCTGCCGCTCCAGCCGGATCAGGCGTCCCGCGAGGCAGAGATGGCTGAGGATCAGCCGGCCCGGCTCATGCGGCACGAGATCGCGCCAGTTGGCGGGCGAGGGGTCCGAGACGGGCGCCGTGACGATCTTGAAATCCTCGGCCCCGTCGGCGTTGGTCAGGATCAGGAAATCGTCGCCGTGATGCTCGACGCCGTATTGCCGGCCGACCTCGCGCGGCGCCACCACCGTCGGCGTAGCCGACGGCGCAGCGAGATCGAGGATGCGGGTTTCCGACGTCTCGTGATCGCCGATCGAGATCAGCAGGAAACGGCCGGACTGGGTCTCGTCGATATCGACGAACATGCCTGCATCCGCCTCGTCATGCAGAATCTCGTCGCTGCCGGGATCGGCGCCGAGGCGATGACGCAGCACTGTCGACGGCCGGTGGTCGGCGTTGAGCCGGACATAGGCGAAGGAAAGGGAATCACGGGCCCAGACGATCTCGCCGGTGGTGTCCTCGATGCGCTCGTCGCGGTCGAGCCCGGTCGCGAGATCGCGGATGCGGATGCAGTGCAGTTCGGAGCCCGCCTCGTCGGCGCTCCAGGCCAGCAGGGCGTGGTCCGGGCTGTGCGCGGCTTCTCCAAGATCGAAAAAGTCCTTTCCCTCCGACAAGGCGTCGGCGTCGAGCATGATCTGCTCTCCGGCGCGCCGGCCTGCGTCGCCCGCGCCTGCATTGCGCGCGGGCCGCGGCCTGCGGCAGATCAGGGGATGTTCGCCGCCCTTGCGATAGCGTGAATAGTACAGAAACGGTCCGTCAGGTTGCGGGACGCCTGAATCGTCCTCCTTGATCCGGCCGCGCATCTCCTTGACCAGCAGCCGCCGAAGCGCCCGCGCCGGCGCCATCAGCGTCTTGCAGAATGCGTTCTCCGCCTCGAGATGACGCCGGATCTCGTCCGGCAGGACATCGGGATCGCGCAAAACGTCCTTCCAGTTTTCTGCCCGCAACCAGGCGTAATCGTCGCTGATTTGCGTCCCGTGCACGGTTTTCGCCACGGGCCGCGCCTCGGCCGCCGGCGGCCGGCCCGGCCGGGCATGGCGGGTCGCGGGCCTGACCTTGTTCGATGACTTAGCGGCTTGCGACGGCATGACGGTCCTCTGCTGCGCCGACAGGTAGAGGCCCCCGACGAGCCTGGCAAGGCAACCGAAGAGACAACCGGAACGCGTGACAATTCGCGCCGGGAAACAATCATGAATATGGTTTTTATCCTCCAAAGCCAAAATATTGTGTGCGAGCGACCGTATTCGCGCGTGCGAGTTATCTTGCGGGGCTGATGACTATCGACTAAATGAATAGTTGATCAATCCGCTTTGGGTGATTCCCTGGCGTCGGGCACTTGACCTGCCGGCCGCCAAAATCAGCACAGGCATCAGCGCCCGGGGGGTGTGGGTGATCACGACAGACCTGGGTCCAAAAACAGATAAGGAGCGCTGCCATCATGGTTGATAATGACGGGTCGGATTTCATCGAACTGACCGCAGACATAGTCTCGGCCTACGTTTCGAACAATTCCGTTCCAGTATCCGAATTGCCTGCGCTGATCGGCGATGTGCACGCCGCGCTGGGCCGCGTTGTTGGCGGCGTCGCCCCGGCCGTCCCGATGGAGGCTCCCAAGCCGGCCATTCCGGTGAAGAAGTCGATCACGGCCGATTACCTGATCTGCCTGGAGGACGGCAAGAAGTTCAAGTCGCTCAAGCGTCATCTGCGGACGCAGTACAACATGTCGCCTGAGCAGTATCGCGAGAAGTGGGGCCTGCCGCCCGACTACCCGATGGTCGCTCCGAACTATGCCGAAGCCCGTTCGCAACTTGCCAAGAAGATGGGCCTCGGCCAGCAGCGCCGGAAGCGTCGCTGAACCAGCCCCGCCTTCTCCGTCACGATCATGCAAGGCCGCCGTCATCCGGCGGCCTTTGCTTTTGGCTCGATCCGGCGACGACGCGCCACCCGGAAGGCCGCGTCGAGAAACCGCTTGCCTTTCTCAATATAGGAATATATTCATTGACGCCGACGGCGAGGGGCGGGCCTGACACAACCGGAAAGAGAACATATCATGAACACGTCGCGACGCGAAACGTCAACTCCGTTGAAGCTCGCCGCCTCCGCAAGGCTGGCGGAGGCGGCTGTCGCCGGGATGACGGGAGTGCCGGCCGCGAGCCTGCGCCATGGTCATCGCTGCCGCCGGCCGGTGGCGCGGGCTCGGCAGACCGCGATGTATCTCGCGCATGTCGCCTTCGGGTTGACGTTCACGCGGGTCGGGATTTGCTTCGGTCGCGACCGCACCACGGTTCGCCACGCCTGCGCGCTCACCGAAGACCGCCGCGACGACCCGGCCGTCGAACTCGGGCTGTCGGCGATCGAGGCCGGGATTCGCGCCCTCGACGGCGCGCTCCGGCAGGAGGCGGGGCGATGACCGGCGCGGAAACGGCCTCCCGAGACCGCGCCCGGCTTCTCCGCCATCTCGGCCAGCCCGGCGCCTTTGCGGTGCTCTCGCCGCTGGAACGCGGCCGCGTCGCGCTGATGCGCCCCGGTCCGGGCGTCACGCTCGGGGCGGGCCATGTCGAGGCCCGGGCCGCCGACCGCCTCGTTGCGGAAGGTCTCGCGTCATGGTCCGGCCGCGGCAGGGGCGCGCGCCTCGTCGCCGCAACGGGAGCTGCACAGGGCCGGTCCCTCGCGAGCAGGACGATGATCGTCGACGGCGTCGCGGAGACCGTCACCATCGACGAGCGCGAAAGCCCGCTGCTCTGGCTGCACCGGCGAGCGGGCAAGGACGGGCGACCGCAGATCTCGGTCGAGGAGTTCGTCGCCGGCGAGCGCTTCCGGGCGGATCTCACTTTGGCGCGGATGCTTCCGAGCGTCACGATGAACTGGGACGCCTCGCTGACGCCCGGAACCCGTGCGGCGGGGCCACGCGACCCCGCCCCCGCCTCCGACGCGGCGCTCGCCGCCCGCCAGCGCGTGCGACGGGCGTGCGAGCGGCTCGGCCCCGAGCTGTCGGGGCTCGCCATCGATATCTGTGGCTTCCTGAAGGGGCTCGATCAGGTCGAGCGCGAACGCAAATGGCCGGCTCGCTCCGCCAAGATCGTGCTTCGCCTGGCGCTGTCGGCGCTGGTCGCCCATTACGGCGTCGCTGCGCCCGCGCCGGCCGTAGCCCGGCGGATCGCCGCCTGGCGCGCCGCAGATGCGCGGCCGGGCCTGTCTCCTGCCGGGTGACGCGCCTCAGGCCGCCATCGCGGTCCTGGCGTCGGTCCTGATGCGGTCGATCATGGCGCGGACGCCATTGGAGCGTTGCGGCGTGAGATGAGCGGCGAGACCAAGGCGCTCATAGATCGCGAAGGCGTCGGTCGCGACGATCTCCTGCGCCCGGCGGCCCGAATAGATCGCCAGCGCCAGCGCCACCAGCCCGCGCACGATGTGGGCGTCGCTGTCGCCGCGGAAATGCAGCACGCTTTCGGGGCCGGGTCCGCCTTCGCGGGACATCTCGAGCCAGACCTGGCTGGCGCAGCCGCGCACCTTGTTGACGTCGTTATGCGCCTGCTCGGGCAGCGGCGCGAGATCGCGGCCGAGCTCGATCAGATAGCGATAGCGATCGTCCCACTCGTCGAGCAGTTCGAAATTGGCGATGATGTCGTCGAGGCTCGCGCTCATGTCATCCGGCTCGGGCCGACCGTCCGCAGCGGCCGGCATCAGGCCTCTTCGGCGCGTCGAGGCCGTGCGTCAAGCGCCGCCATGCCGCAGGCGGGCTTCAGCGCGGTTTCTGGGGCAGCGCCATCGCGAGCAGCCGCTGCCTGGTCTCGGGGTCGAGCCCGGCCATGATCTCGGCCGCCTCCCGCGCCGCCGTCATGCCCTGAACCGCGCTCTGGGCGTCGATCCTGGCGGCCGATTGCGCGATCCCGCGGATCGTCGCGGCCGCGCCGCCGTCGCTCTTCTCGTCATGCACCGGCGAATTCAGCGCGATCACGCCGATCACCGCGATGCTGCGCAGGATATACGCCATGTCCAGATCCCCGTTGCTGGCCTTGGGCGGCCATCCGCGCTGGCGATCGATCGATCGCGTGCCGAGACTAGGCAGGAAACATCCAAGATCGCGTCATCCCGGCCGCTCGCATTTGAATCGAATGCGAATCCCGATCTTCAGCTTCCATTCACCCTGCCGGCAACATCGCCGGCGCCGCCGATGAGCCCTTACCGCTGTACAACGCATTGAAATCACTTCGTTTCGTCGAAGTTTTTGCCGCGTGTCGCGTCGCGGCGCGCGAGCGAGCTTAAGTCCCGCTTAAACCGCCGTGGCGAGGATCGCCGCAACACGGGCGACACCGGCCCGGGAAGGTTCAAGGCGTTGCGTTTGCAGATGGCGATATCGGCGATCAGGACCCAGGTAGCGGCGATGGTGCACCCTTCGGTGCTGCCGAACTCGCTCGAGCGGATGCGGCATGAGCGCTTCATCCTGACGCGCCTCGGCGTCGGCGCGCTGGCGCTCGGCCTCGCGCCGGCCTATCTCGCCTGGCGCGGTTCGCTTGGCGCTCTCGAGGCCGTGATCGTGCTGGCGGCGGCGCTGCCTCTGCTGGCCGTCGTCGCGCTGTCGCGCACCGGGCGGCTCGATCTCGCGCACTGCATCTCGGCCAGCGCCCTCGCCATGTTGATCTGCGCTCTGTCGGGTCTGACCGGCGGCGCGGCCTCGCCGCTGCTTCTCTGGCTCGCGGTCATCCCGGCGGAGGCGATGTCCTTCGGGTCTCGGCCTTTCGTGGTCCGCGCCAGCGCCATCGCCGTGGTCGCGCTGTCTTGCGTGCTGGTGCTTCACCAGTTCGGAGCCTTCGCCGCGCCTTCGCCCTGGACCGCTGCGATGATGCCTGCGCTGGTCGCGGTCGCGGTGCTGCATTCGGTGGCGATCGCCATCGGCTTCCTGCGCCGGCGCGACGACGAACTGCGCGAGCACCGCGCCTCCGACGCTCGCGCCCAACTGCTGCTCGACCATGTCGGCGACCTCGTCACCTGGCACGACGCCGGCGGCGCCGTCGTCTTCGCCAACGCCGCGGCTGCCTCGCTGGCGGGAGCCGCGCCGCGCGAACTGCACGGGCGAGGGCTGTTCGAGCGCGTCCATATCGCCGACAGGCCGCTCTTCCTCAAGGCGCTCAGCGACGCCGCCCATGGCCCGGGCGAGGCGAGCGCCTGCTTCCGGACCCTGTTCGTGCCGCGCGACGGAGCGGGCCATGCGCCGGTTTCGCTCTGGCTCGAAATGCACGCTCACCGCATCGCCGACGCCGGGGCGCGGGACGGCGCGGCCGTGGTCTGCGTGATGCGCGACATCACCGCGCGCCGGGCGCTGGAGGAGGAGCGCGCCCGCGGCCACGCCGAGGCGCTGAAGGCCAACGACATCAAGGGCCAGTTCCTGGCCACCGTCAGCCATGAGCTGCGGACGCCGCTCAACGCCATCATCGGCTTCTCGGAAATGCTGAGCAACGATACCCAGAACTGGCTCGACGCCGGCAAACGCCAGGAATACGCGCAGATCATCCACGATTCCGGCCATCATCTGCTCGATGTCGTCAACACGCTGCTGGATATCTCGAAGATCGAGAGCGGCGCCATGACGCTGGAGCAGGAGCCGCTCGATATCGCGGCCGTCGCGCAGGACTGCTTCGCGCTCATAACGTTGCGCGCCGAGGCCGGCGGCATCGCGCTGGAGCGGGTGCTCGGCCCGGCTCTGCCGGCCATCATCGGCGATCGGCGCGCCCTCAAGCAGGTGATGATCAACCTCCTCTCCAACGCGGTGAAGTTCACTCCGGCGGGCGGGCGCGTCGTGCTTGCCATCGTCCGCGACGGCGAGATGATCGACCTCTCGGTCTCCGACACCGGCATCGGCATCGCCGCCGCCGATCTGCCGAAACTGGGCGACCCCTTCTTCCAGGCCAAGGGCTCCTATGACCGCTCGCATGAAGGCACCGGACTGGGACTGTCCGTGGTGCGCGGGCTCGTCGGGCTGCATGGCGGCAGGCTGACCATCGAGAGCGCGCCCGGCACCGGCACCCGCGTCGCCGTGCGCCTGCCGGTCGGCGGCGTCGAGGCGGCGTCCCATCCGGTCAGGATCGCGACGTTCGCCCGGGCGCCGCGTCGCGGCCTGGAATCCAAAGAACCGCTTCGTTTGACCGCCTGAGCAAGAGCCCCCGATGTCCGCAACCCTCGCCGCCCGCGCCCATTCCAGCTCGCGCCTCTCCGCACCGGCGAGACGGGCGTCGCCCGCGCGCCGCCGCTCTCCCTGGCTGGCGCGCATCCTGCGCCTCGTCGCGCGCAGGCCCGGGCGCGCTCTGGTCGTGCTGCTGTTCGCCGGCGTGGCCGGCGCCATCCTCGTCAACGCCCTGCTGTTCCAGAAGGTGCGCCACCCGGCGCCGATCGTCGCCGCGCCAGCGCCGGCCCAGCCTGTCCGCCAGGTCGAGCGCCGTGAGGGTGCGCCGCCGGCGATGCCCGCCGCGCCCGTCGCCGTGCCGGCGAACGCCCCGGTTCCGCCCTCGCGCCCGGGCGACCTGTCGCAGGCTCGCGAGACCCTGCCGCGCCCGCCTGTGGCCGTCACGAACGTTCCGCGCAACGCAGTGGTCCCGCCGGCGGCGGCCCCGGTCGCCCGCACCGCCATCGCGCGCGATCCGATCGCGGATCTGATCAATGGCGGCGACATCCGGCCGCCGGCGGAGATCCGCGGAGCCGCGGCGAGGCCCGCATCCGCGCGCCGCACCGCCGAGAACTGAGGCGCGCGCTCACCTGATGGCGCGGCTCACCAGCGATTTCTGGGTTTCGGCCTATCTGCGCCAGGCGGCTCATGACGGGCACGTCGCCGTGCTGCGGCGGCGCGGCGCGCAGGAGGCCGGCGCGATCTTCGTCAAGCTGGACCGGCTCGACGGCACCGCCGCGCTGTATGGTCCAGCTCCGCAATCGCTCGCCGATGCCGGCGGTGTCCGCCTGTTCCAGATGCTCCTCGACTCCGATCCTGGAGCGGTCGAGGAGCGCTTCGCGCGCGAACTCCGCTTCGACCCCGATCTCTGGCTCGTCGAGATCGAGAACCGCGCCGGCGATCCGGGGCTCGATCTCGTTGCGTCCTGAACGTCGCTTCAGACTTGCTCGCGCCGTAGGCCGAGCTGGCGCATAGCGCCCGAGATCATCGCAGAACCGTCCTGGCGGGCGGGCCCGCCGCGCGCCGCCGTACCGCTCGGGTCCATCGCCGGCAGATGCTGCCCCTTGCGCTGAGCCGGAGCGCTGCGGACGCCCGCGACCTGCATCACGACGCGGTGCGCGATCTCGGGCCTGACCGAGCGCATCAGCGCGACCAGCGCGAAGATGCGCTCGACCGAATGGGCGGTCTCGTCGCCGAGGCGGATCAGGAAGCGCGTCGCGTTCTCGACGCTGGTTCCGGAGGCGACCAGAGCCAGCGCCGCCAGATCGCGCGAACGATCCGCCGCGAGCGCATCGGCCAGCGTGTCCGCGCCGCCGAGATGGCTTGCGATCGCGCCGAAGGCGCTCTGCTGGTCGTCGCCGGCCATGGCGAGCCATCCCGCGAAAAGATCGGCGGCCGGGGCCGGACGGCGCGGCTCCAGCCCGCCGAGCGCTTCGATCGCCGCCAGCGAGTCGAGGATCGCGAGCCGTCTTTCAGGCCCGGCCTGCAGGAACAGCGGCGCAAGCTCTGTGCTGGAAACGTCGCGCCGCGAGAGCAGACCCGGCGCATAGGCGCAATCGCGTCGTGAACGGGCGACCAGCTGGTCGAGAGCGGCGCGGGGCAGGGGTGCGGCGAGATTGGCGATCAGGGTGAGATCGACCGCACGGTCGTCGCGATCGACCAGGATCAGCGTCGCCGTTGCGGTCAGGTCGGGACGTTCGGCGGCCGCGGCGGCGATGTCCGCGTCGCCCTGCTCCGCCAGCAACTCGATCTCGGCCTCCGGCAACGCCATGCCGTGCCGCAGCAGCGCCGCCGCCACCGGGCCGCCGCGCGCCTTCAGCGCCTGCAGCACGGCCGATGGGCTATGCCGCCAGCCGGCGAGCTTGCGCGCCAGGATCACAGCCGTCGCCTCGTCGATCGACGGGATCAGCGCCTGAGCCATCTCGCCGAACGCCGTCAGGTCGTCCTGCGGCGGCTGCGGCATGGTCATCAGCAGATCGGCCTTCACCCGCAGCGAGACCTGGCTGAGGTCGAGCCCGCCATCGCGCGCGAGACGGGCGAGCTGGCTGAGTTCTGCGGAGATTCGCGCTGGCATGGAGGCGGCTCTGTCCCGGATTCGGCGATGACCGGACAGTAATCCCCGAGGCTTTAAGGAGGCGTTAACCATGTCCGGGCCTGATGCGAACAGGAGGGCCTAAGCGTCGATGCGGGTTCTGCCCGTGCGGCCATGCAGCCCTGCTGCCGCCGCAACCCAGGCGCCAGACAAGGAGGCGCGTCAATGTCGGTCGTCATTCCCTTCACGCCGCGTCCCAGGGCGGCGATGTCGGCCGGGGCTCAGGTCCCGGACGGCGAGGTCGCGCAGATCCTGTTCTTCACCGGGGTGCGCTACGAGCGCCAGGCCGAACCGGCTCCGGGCTCCGCGCCCGCTACCCGCCGGCGGCGCTCCGCCTCCGCGCGCAGGGCGAGCGTCGGACAGCCTGCGTGACGGCGCTCCCGTTCGCGACGTCGGCGCGAAGGCGCTTGCGCGGCTTCAGCCTTGTGCTGTGGGCGAGCGCCGCCGCCGGCTGCACCGGCGATCTCGGACGTCCCGCTCCCAATCTCTGGAGCGACGTGATCGCGCCGGAGGCCGGCTTCTGGGCCGCGACGGCGCGGGGCGAGGCGGCGTCGCCCTTCGCCCTGACCGACGACGAACTGCAGTTGCGCGACCGCGCCTGGCGCTTCGTCATGCCGGCGCATGAGCGCAGCGTTTTCGCCGGCATCGTCTCCGACCTCGCCCATTCGCGCATCCTGCCGGTGCAGGCGCAATCGAACGACATCGCGGCCTACCACGCTAGCCTGATCGGCGGCTCCTGGAATTCGCAGGCTTCGCGCTATGCCAGAATGGCCGAAGACGCCAATGCCGATCGCCTGCTGATCGGCCCGTTTCGCGGCAATGCGATGCGCGTGGTCGCCGCCGACCGGGTCCGGATGCGCGCTGTCGAGGGCGCCGCGCTCGTCCCGCCCGAGAAGCAGGGCCCGGCCTTCGCGCGCGTCGTCGAGAACGAGGGCCTGATCCTCTGGGTCTGCGAGCGCGTCGGCTTCCGGATCGAGAGCTACCGCTACGCCCTGTCCAATCTCGTGGTGGAGACGCCGTCGCGCGAGGCGATCCGGGCCGAACGAGCGCTGATGGCGCTCGAGGCCGAGGCCGGGCCGATGTGCAAGTTGCCGCTGGTCGGCCTGTTCGGTCAGGGCCGCGCCGCGCCGCCCGTCGCTCCCGGAGGCGATGGGCCTCCGGTCGTCTACAAGGGCTGACGCGCGCTTTTCGTTCGGCTGGAATCAGCCGAACGAGGAGACATCGCGCCAGATCAAGAGCTAGTCGGCCAGGCCGCAGGCGACGCCGGTCGCCAGCGCCTCGGCGTCATCCCGGTCTGAAGGGCGCTTGGCCAGCACGCGGGCGACGATCACGCCCTGGGGCGAGTCGGAGACGATGCGCAGTTCGCGCGAGGTCTCGCCCTCCTCGTCGCGCGCGGCGCGCTCGTCCCGTTGCTCCTGCGTCATCACCAGGAATTCGACCACGCCGCGGATCGCGGCGCGATCGGTGATGGCGTAGATGACGCCGCCGCCGCGCCGGTGCAGCGTCAGCCCGAGCGGCAACGCGCCGGTTCGCGCCACCACCCGCATCGGACCCCCGGCGAGATCGTAACCACAGACCGCGACCACCGCCGCCGGGTCGGTCTCGCGCGGTTCGGGCAGGCCGCGCTGACGCGCCGCGGCGCCGGTCACCAGCTCGGCCCGTCCGCCCGCGCCGAGCGCCAGATAGGCGCTGGCGGCATCGCTGTCGGAGAAGACGGGCACCAGCAGCACCGCGACGATGTGAACGATGCCGGCGAGCACGAGCCCCGCCAGCGTGGTCAGCGCGAAACGCCGCAGGGCCGCGGCGATGCGTGCGCGCCAGGACAGCTTGCGTCGCGCCGGAGACGCAGGCGCGCCTCGGGCAATCTCGCCGAGCGCGCTCATCGGCAGTCGATCCGCTGGACGCCCGGCAGCGATTCGGGTCGCAATTCGCCAGCCTGGCTGGAAATCGGCGTATCATAAAGCCTGAGGCGGAACTGGAACCGACCGCTGCCGGGCAGGGGCAGCCAATTCCCGCTCTGCGGATCGGAGGCGGCGACGATGCGCATCTCCCCGCTCTCGTCGCGCACGACCTCGCCGTCGCTGAAACCACGACGATCGAGCGGCAGCCGGAAACGGTGCCCGTCCAGGTCTGTGACACTGAGCGTCCAGCCGCGGGTCGTCGGCGTCGCGCCGGTGATCCGGTAACGGCAGCGCCCGTCCAGGGCCTGGCCGCGATCGTCGCGCGAGGCGATCAGCTCCAGTCCCTCTCCGGCGCCCATCGGCAGGTGCACGCCCCGGGCGAGATAGGCGCGCATATAGGGGTCGACATCGCGCCCGCCGCCGCGCGGCCAGGCGTCCCAGGCGCCGATCCCGACCATGCCGATCAGCGGCCGCCCGGCTACGGCCCATTGCGCCGAGGCCAGCCCAAGCCCGGCCCCGATGGCGACGACATAGGCGAGATCGAGTGCGCGCAAGGCTGGCGTGTCCCCTTCCGGTTCAGGCTGCCGACGCCGCGACTTGGCCCGGCCGGACCGCTTGCGTCAACGCCCGGGCGCTTCAGCGGAGCCTGGTCCCGCCGCCGGCCGGGGCGAGCTCGCGGATGCCCGCCTGCGCCGATGCGGCCGGCCGCCGGGTCGGCTCGATTGTCCTGAACATCGCCCCGACGGCCGACAGCACCTCGAAGGACTGGCGCGGCATATGGCCGGCGCCGGGTCCGGGCGCTGGCGCTGGCGCGGCTGCCGGCGTGCTCGCCTTCGCCACCTGCGGCGCCTTCGGGTCGGCCGGCGGGATGACGCCGGGGATCGGCTTCAGCTCGAGCCCCTGATGGGCGAACTGCATGATCTCCTTCCAGGTCATGGCCGGCAGCGAGCCGCCGGTCATGTTGTTGGTTTCCGTGCTGTCGTCGTTGCCGAACCAGACCGCGCCGACGAGGTTGCCGGAATAGCCGACATACCAGGCGTCCTTGTAGCCGTTCGTCGTTCCGGTCTTGCCGGCGGTGACGACGCCGTCCAGCGCCGCGCGCCGGCCGGTGCCCTCTGTCGGCACCTTGGACAGCATGAAGTTCATGTCGTTGGCGACCTGCGTGCTCAATACCTGCGCCGCCGGCTCGTCGCGGTCGTGGCGGTAGATCTCGTCGCCCTGCGAATTCCGGATCTCGGAGGCGGCATAGGGCTTCGCCCGCTTGCCGCCATTGGCGAAGACGGCGTAGCCCGCCGCCATGTCGATGACGGTGACCTCGGCCGCTCCGATCGGCAGCGAGACGGTGTCGGTCAGCGGCGTCGTCAGCCCCATGGCGCGGCTGGTCTCGATGATCTTCAGGCGGCCGATGCGCGCGGCGCGCGCCTCATGGGTCTCGCCGGTGGCGCGTCCCATCGCGATCGACATCTGCACGGGGATCGTGTTGATCGATTTCGCCAGCGCCACCGTCAGCGGCATCGAGCCCGAGAAGGAGCGGCCGTAATTGTTCGGGCACCAGTTGCCGATGCAGACCGGGCGGTCGGTGACGACCGTCGTCGGCCGGTACAGCCCCGCCGACAGCGCCGCCGCGTAGACGAAGGGTTTGAACGAGGAGCCGGGCTGGCGCAGGCTCGAGGTCGCGCGGTTGAACTGGCTCGCGCCGTAGTCGCGCCCGCCGACCATGGCGCGCACCGCGCCGTCGGTGTCCATGATCGTGGTCGCCGCCTGTTTGGCCTGGTAGGCCGGGCCGTGCTGGCGCAGGATCGCTTCCACCGCTTCGTCGGCGCGCTGCTGGATCGCCGGATCGTGCGGCGTCTTCACGGTCAGCACCCGCTCGGGGCCGATCTTGCCGTCGTCGGCGAGGCGGCGGACCTCGTCGAAGGCCCAGTCGAGATAATAGTCGGGGCTGGCGTCGCGCCGGCGGTCGACGGGCGTCGCCGGGTTGCGCTTGGCGCTGTCGATCTGGCCGGCGGTCAGGAAGCCGGCGTCGACCATCGCGTTGAGCACGTCGTTGGCGCGGGCGCGGGCCGCCGGCAGGTTGACATGCGGGGCGTATTTCGACGGGGCCTTGAACAGGCCGGCCAGCATCGCCGCTTCCGCCAGCGTGATGTCCTTGACCGATTTGCCGAAATAGTAGTCCGCCGCCGCCGCCACGCCGAAGGCGCCGCCGCCCATATAGGCGCGGTCGAGATAGAGCTTCAGGATCTCGTTCTTGCTCAGCCGGTATTCGAGCCAGATCGAGAGGAAGGCTTCCTTGATCTTGCGGTCGAGCGAGCGCTCGTTGCTGAGGAAAAGGTTCTTGGCGAGCTGCTGGGTCAGGGACGAGCCGCCCTGCACCACGCCCGACGCCCGGGCGTTGACCGTGAGGGCCCGGAAGGTGCCGAACACGTCGATGCCGAAATGGTCGTAGAAGCGGCGGTCCTCGGTCGCCAGAACCGCCTTGATCAGGTGGTCGGGCATCTCCTCGAGCTTGAGCGAATCGTCGTGCCGCGCGCCGCGATGGCCGATCTCGGAACCGTAGCGGTCGAGGAAGGTCACGGCGAAGACCTGGTGCTTCAGCGCCTCCTCGCGGCCCTCCTGGAACGAGGGGATGGCGAGCGCCAGCATGAAGAAGGCGACGACGATGCCGACATTGAGGCTCTCGCTGGCGAACTCGGCGGCGAGACGCTTGCCGCCGCTCAGGCTGAAGCGGTCGGCGAAGCTGCGGATGCGCTCATGGGCCTCGCCGGCGCGCCGGGCCGCGCCCCACAGGCCGGCGTCGACCCACGAATCGACGGCCAGCGCGTAGCGCTTCGCCTTCGTCCGCCAACCTGCCTTCCTGAACTCCATCGCCGTCCTGGCATCCCTGCATGCGCCGCCCGATCAAGCGCCATTGTCCTGCCGCGAGATGAACCGCTCCGCAACACGATCGGCATGTCGCGAAGATATTCGTTCTTCGTCCCTTTGCGAGAGGGGCGGCAGGATTATCCGCGTCTGTGCGAAGCTGCGCCAGTCGATTCTATTCCACCGCGGACGATTGCCGCGGCGTGGTTACCGCGCGCGCGGCGACCCGGATGCACACGACGCTCTGAGGTCGACCTCTGGCGCGCTTCCGAAAGCCCGGCCGATCAGCCATAAGGGGCGATGACCTCCGCCATCGCCCCCGAACTGGCGCCGTTCTGGCGCACCACCGCGCTCGACGACATGACCGCCGAGCAGTGGGAATCGCTCTGCGACGGCTGCGGCCGCTGCTGCCTGATCAAGCTCGAGGACGAGGATGACGGCCAGATCCTGGCGACGGATATCGGCTGCCGGCTTTTCGACGCCGGAACCTGCCGCTGCAAGGATTATGCGAACCGCTCCGCCACCGTGCCCGATTGTGTGACGCTGACGCCCGAGGCCGTGCGTACGCTGCGCTGGCTGCCGCCGACCTGCGCCTACCGGCTGGTGGCGGAAGGGCGCGATCTGCGGTGGTGGCATCCGCTGGTTTCGGGCGATCCAGCGACGGTGATCGCAGCCGGCGTCTCCGTGAAGGGCCGCGTCTTCGCCGGCGAGGACGACGTCGCCGAGACCGACCTGCCCGAGCGCATCGTCGCGTGGCCGCTGCGCTGGCCGCGCAAGGCGAAGGCGCGCCGCGGATGACCGCGACGCATGCGCCGGGCGCGGCGTCGACGGATCGGCCCGGGCCTGCCTCTCTACGGCGAGCGCTCGGGCCTCCGCGCAACCTTGTAGCGGCGACGCCACTGCGGCAGCGTGATGCCCGTCAGCCGCCGGAACAGGCGGCTGAAATGCGCCGCGTCGGCATAGCCGACTTCGGCGGCGATCGCCTCGACGGGCAGGTCCGACGCTTCCAGCATATGCTTGGCCTCTTCGGCCCGCAGCGCGTGAACGTAATCGATCGGGGCATAGCCGGTCGCCTGACGGAAACGGCGCTTGAAAGTGCGCTCGTGCAGCCCTGATCGCGCGGCCATCAGCGCGACAGGGTTCGCCTTGGCGTAGTTGTCGGCGATCCAGAGCTGCACCTGCGCGATCGCCCTGTCGTCGTGACGCCGGGGCGCGGTCATCGTCGAAAAGGCGAGCTGGCCTTCGCTCCGGTCGCCGATGACGAACAGACGCGCGATCCGCGCCGCTTCGATCGCGCCGCAGAACCGGCTGATCAGGTAGAGCACGAGCTCCTGCCAGGATGAGGCGCCTCCGGCGGTGACCAGCCTGCCGTCATGGCCGCTGTCGCACAGGATGCGCTCGGGGTGGAGGCGCACGGCCGGGTAATGGTCGCGAAACAGCCCCGCGGTCGCCCAGTGCGAGGTCGCATCACGTCCCTCCAGCAGCCCGGCCTCGGCCAGGACGACGGCGCCGCTGCATGTCGAACAGACCATCGCGCCGCCGTCGAGCTGTCGGCGCAACCATGCCGCCTCGGCCTGCCATCGGCCTCGCGGCGTCTCGCCCGGCCCGAGTTCCGCATCGCAAACGATGACCAGGCCGGCGTCGTCGATCGTGTCGATCGCGGCCTCGGCCTGGAGGGCGATTCCGGTGGACGACACGATCGGATCGGTTCCGCGCGCGACGATGCGCGGCCTGAAGCGCGTCGGAACGCTCGGATCCGCGCCGGGCCCGCCGGCGGCATGCAGCACCTCGAAAATCCCGTAGGGAGCCATGGGCCCCGTCTCGGGCAGGATCAGAAGGCTGACCTCGAGGATGGGCGGCGTGGATCGGGGCGACGGATGCATCCTGCGAGACTGTCACATATGGACAGTTTCTGTCCAATTTCGGTCTGGAGCGCGGCGGCTGCGCGTGGTGGTCTGAGCCGAGGAGCCGGTTCATCGGCTCGCCAACCGGACCATCAGGGGACCACGACCATGACCACGCCCTCGAAGCGCCCAGCCCAGCTCCGCTCGTTTCGCGCCCTGTTGTCGGGCGCGTTCCGGCACCGTGCGCCCGATCTGTTCGACGCGCGCCATCTCAGCGACCATCTGAAACGCGATCTGGGCCTGCTGGACTGGCGTCATGGCGCCGGCGGCGCACGCTCGAACCGGCGCGGCTGAAGCGCCCGTCGCCGGCAGGCGTCATCGAGACGACGCTCTCGCCCATGGGGGCGTCGAAGGCGGCGAAACCACGAACCAGCCGATCCGAGCGCCGGCGCAGAGCCGTCGGACGTCCGATCCTGCGACGCTCCGCCGGGCTCGACGATGCGCGCGCAGCAGTCCGGGCTCCGAAAGCACGGGAGCAGGCGGTTCCCGATCCTATCGCGCGGATCGCCGGCCCGGGTGGTGCGTGTCTCGTAGCGACGGGCGACGGCGAAACTTGGAACACGTTCCTGACCGGGAGGCAGCTATGACACGTTACGGATTGATGCTGTTCGCCATTCTCAGTGTCCTGTGGGGCATGCCCTATCTCCTCATCAAGATCGCCGTGGCGGAGGTCTCGGTGCCGTTTCTCGGCTTTGCCAGAGCCGCCGTCGGCGGGCTCGCGCTGTTGCCGTTCGCCCTGGCGCAGGGCGGCTTTGGCTGGCTGACCTCGCATTGGCGTCCGGCGGCGGCGTTCTGTCTGATCGAACTGATCATTCCGTGGGGGCTCATCGCCCATGGCGAGCGCGCCATCGAGAGCTCGACCGCCGGATTGCTGATCGCGCTCACGCCCGTTCTCACGGTCGCCATCGCGAAGATGACGGGGTCGCAAGAGCGTCTGGGACATCGCCGTCTGATCGGGCTGGCGCTCGGGTTCGCCGGCGTGCTCGCGCTGGCGCTGCCGACATTGGGCGGCGGCGTCTTCGCCATCGTCGAGATATTGCTTGCCGCCGCCTGCTATGCGGCCGGCTCCCTGATCGCCTCCCGCTGGCTCGACGATGTGCCCGCCGCATCGCTCACCGCCGCCTGCCTGATCGTCGCGGCCGTCGCCTATGCCGCGCCGGCGGCGATGGCGTGGCCGGCCGCCGTCCCGACGGCGGCGGCATCCCTGTCGATCGTCGGCCTCGGCGTTTTCTGCACGGCCGTGGCCTTCGCGACCTTCTTCCTGCTGTTGCGCGAGGTCGGCGCGGAACGCGCGGTCGTCATCACCTATGTGGCGCCGGCCATCGCCGTCACCGCCGGGGTGCTGGTCCTGTCGGAGCCTCTCGACGCCCGCATCGTGACGGCTTTCGCGCTCATCCTGTGCGGCTCCTGGCTCGGGACGTCCCGCGCTCCCGAGCCCGCCGCTCCGGACGTCGCAACCCGAAACGAAGGGCCGCATGTCCTGCGCGCCTGCGATCCGGCATAGCACAAGGCAGGGAAGCGCGGCGAGGCGCAATGGTCGAAGGCGGGCGGCTGACGACGGCTGCCCGCGCCGCTCTCTCATTGATTGTTCCGGTGGTTTTCGGCATGACCGCCGGCGTGCGGCCCGAGCCGTGCATGAGCGAAACCATTCGACGGCCGGCGCGTTCGTCTGCCCGGTTCAATTGGGAAGAGGCTGTTTCGATGGCGGGCGCGAACTGGGTCTACACCTTCGGCGACGGCAAGGCGCAGGGCGAGGCGGGGATGAAGAACCTGCTCGGCGGCAAGGGCGCGAACCTCGCCGAGATGAGCAATCTCGGCCTGCCCGTGCCGCCCGGCTTCACCATCACCACCGAGGTCTGCACCTGGTATTACGACAACGGCAAGCAGTTCCCGCCGGAGCTCGAAGAGCAGGCTCAGGCGGCGCTGGCCGAGATGGGCCGCCTCACGGGAAAGACCTTCGGCGATCCGGAAAACCCGTTGCTGGTCTCGGTGCGCTCGGGCGCGCGCGCCTCGATGCCGGGCATGATGGACACGGTGCTGAACCTCGGCCTGAACGACGTCACCGTCGAGGCGGTCGCAAAAGCCTCGGGCGACGCCCGTTTCGCCTGGGACAGCTATCGCCGCTTCATCACGATGTATTCAAACGTCGTCCTCGATGTCGACCACGGCCATTTCGAGGAGGCGCTGGAGGACTACAAGGAGCGCAAGGGGCTCCACCTCGACACCGACCTCTCGGCCGAGGACTGGAAGGTGCTCGTCGGCAAGTACAAGGAGATCGTGAAGAAGGCGCTCGGCTCCGACTTCCCGCAGGAGCCCCAGGCCCAGCTCTGGGGCGCGGTCGGCGCGGTGTTCTCGTCCTGGATGAACGCACGCGCGATCAAGTATCGCGAGCTCAACAACATCCCCGCCGCCTGGGGCACGGCCGTCAACGTGCAGTCGATGGTGTTCGGCAACATGGGCGACACCTCGGCGACCGGCGTCGCCTTCACCCGTAACCCCTCGACCGGCGAGAACGCGCTCTATGGCGAGTTCCTGATCAATGCGCAGGGCGAGGACGTCGTCGCGGGCATCCGCACGCCGCAGGACATCACAGAGGCGGCGAAGAAAGAGGCGGGCTCCGACAAGCCCTCGATGGAAAAGGCGATGCCGGACGCCTATGCCGAGCTCGTCCGCATCTACGGCATCCTGGAGAAGCATTATCGCGACATGCAGGACATGGAGTTCACCATCCAGGAGGGCAAGCTCTGGATGCTGCAGACGAGGTCCGGCAAGCGCACCGCCAAGGCGGCGCTCCGCATCGCGGTCGAACTGGCCAGCGAGGGCCTGATCACGGAGGAGGAGGCGGTCGGCCGCGTCGAGCCAGGCGCGCTCGACCAGCTCCTGCATCCCACGATCGATCCCAAGGCCGAGCGGCGCATCCTGACGACCGGCCTGCCGGCCTCGCCGGGCGCTGCGGCCGGCGAGATCGTGTTCAACTCCGACGAAGCCGAGACTGCGAAGAAAGCTGGCCGCAAGGTCATTCTCGTCCGCGTCGAGACCTCGCCGGAGGATATCCACGGCATGCACGCCGCTGAGGGCATCCTGACCACGCGCGGCGGCATGACCTCGCATGCGGCCGTCGTGGCGCGCGGCATGGGCAAGCCCTGCGTCTCGGGCGCCGGGCAGATCCGCGTCGACTACGCCAAGGGCACGATGACGGTGGGCGCGACGGTGCTGAAGGCCGGCGACCTCATCACCATCGACGGCGCGGCCGGGCAGGTCATGCTAGGCGAGATCAGGATGCAGCAGCCGGAGCTCTCGGGCGAGTTCGGCACGCTGATGGGCTGGGCCGACAAGGTCCGCCGCCTGAAAGTCCGCGCCAATGCCGAGACGCCCGAGGACGCCCGCACCGCGCGCGAATTCGGCGCGGAGGGTATCGGGCTTTGCCGCACCGAGCACATGTTCTTCGACGAGGACCGCATCCAGCCGATGCGCGAGATGATCCTGTCGAGCGACGACAAGGGCCGGCGCGCGGCGCTCGCCAAGCTGCTGCCGATGCAGCGGCAGGATTTCGTCCAGCTCTTCACCATCATGCAGGGCCTGCCGGTGACGATCCGCCTGCTCGACCCGCCGCTGCACGAGTTCCTGCCGCATGGCGAGGCGGAGGTCGCCTCGGTCGCGCGTGCGCTCGGCGTAACGGCCGAAGCGCTCAAGCACCGCGCCGCCGAACTGCACGAGTTCAACCCGATGCTCGGTTTCCGCGGCGTGCGCCTCGCCATCGCCTATCCGGAGATCGCCGAGATGCAGGCCCGCGCCATCTTCGAGGCGGCGGTGATCGCGGCCAGGGAAACCGGGAAGGCCGTGATCCCGGAGGTCATGGTGCCGCTCGTGATGGGGGTCGCCGAACTTGACCTCGTCAAGGCGCGCATCGACGCCATGGCGAAGGAAGTGATCACTGAGAGCAAGACCGAACTCACCTATCAGGTCGGCACAATGATCGAACTGCCGCGCGCCGCCCTGATGGCGCAGGAAATCGCGAAAAGCGCCGAGTTCTTTTCTTTCGGCACAAACGACCTGACCCAGACCGCTCTCGGCATCAGCCGCGACGACGCCGGTTCCTTCCTCGGGTCATACACCGCCAAGGGTATCCTGGCCCAGGATCCCTTCGTCACCATCGATCAGGACGGCGTCGGCGAACTGGTCAGGCTCGCCGCCGAGCGCGGCCGCAAGGCCCGGCCCGACATCAAGCTCGGCATCTGCGGCGAGCATGGCGGCGACCCGGATTCGATCGCCTTTTGCGAGAGCGTCGGGCTGGATTACGTGTCGTGTTCGCCCTTCCGCGTACCGATCGCGCGGCTCGCGGCGGCGCAGGCGGCGCTCGGCGCGGTGAAGCGGAAGGAAGGCTGAGGCCGGATCGAAGGCGCGCATGGATGGATGCCGCTCCGCATGATCTCGACTGTGGCGCGGACCGTATTCGCGCTATGGTTGCGGCATGAGAGATGGCGCGGCCTCGCCAGTTGGATCCCGATCGCGACAGGCGGCGCCCGCGCTGCTCGACGTCGCGCGCGGCCTCGCCATGGTCGTGGTGCTCTATGGCCACAGCCTCGAGATCCTGTTTCTCGAACGGCCGGACGGCGCATTCGAGGCGCCGGCGTTCGTCCAGTACAAGGTGCTGGCCTCCTTCGTGATGGCGCTGTTCTTCCTGCTATCGGGCGCATCCGCCGCGAACCTGGCGGGGAAGGGCTGGCGCAGCGTCGTCAGGACGTCGCTCTATCTCGTGGTCATCGCCTATCTGGTTCATGCGCTCGGCCTGTTCGCGCTGGCAATCCAGGCCTTTCTCGATGGCGGCGAAGCGCCGGCGCGCTGGCTCGTGGACGCGGTCGACTCGACGCTGAAGGGGCGCGATTTCTCGACCATCGTGGTCTGGTTCCTGGTCTCGCTCGCCGCCGTCCGGCTGATCGTCTACGGGCTTCTCGCGACCCTGCCTGCTAGGCTCGCCCATGCCGCGGTCGGCTTCATCGCCCTGGCAAGCCTCGCCACGCCCTGGCTGCCCAATGTCATGATGGCGAAGACCTGGCCGGTCGGCGTCGCCTTCTTCGCGTTGGGCATGGTGCTCGCGCCGCGCCTGAAGCATCGCGGTTGGGTCGCCGGGCTCGTTCTCGCGCCTGCTCTGGTCTGGCTCGCCTTGCACAATAACGGCTGCGCCTTCGATCCGGTGGCGATGTGCCCCGCCCATGGCCTGCCGGACGAGGCCGTGGTCTGGCTCCATATCGGCCAGACCGGCTTCATGCCGCTGTTCTTCCTGACGGCGCTGCTGGGCTGCATCGTCGTGCTGGCGGTGGCGCATGCGCTCGTGCTGGCGGGCGCGACCCTGTCCGGACCGGCCCGGCTGCTGGGCTGGATCGGCAGGCATACGCTCGAACTGCTGGTCCTGAACGGCTTCATCCTCGTGCTCGTGCAGCCTGCGCTGAAGACTTTTCCGATGCCCGACGCAAGCCTCTGGCTCTATCCGCTGCTTGTCGTTGCCGTCGTCGGTCTGCATCTTCTGGCGTTGAAATTGCTCGCGAGGCCGCTGGCGGCGCTGCAGAGGCTGGCGTTCCGGCTGTCGGACCTGGTCATGGAACTCGGCATTGCGCGCGCTCCCGCCATCGCCTGGCGGGCAGCGTCCCGGCGGTGATCGGCCACGGATGGAAGCGATGGCGCGCAATCTGACCACGATCGGCTTCGACGCCGACGACACGCTCTGGCGGAACGAGCAGTTTTTCAAGCTGACGGAGGCGCGCTTCGTCGCTCTGCTCGGCGAGCATGGCGAGGCGGCCGAGATTTCGGGCCGGCTACTGGAGGCGGAGCGCCGCAACCTCGCCTTCTACGGCTTCGGCATCAAGGGCTTCGTGCTCTCGATGATCGAGACGGCGATCGAGGTGACCAGAGGCGAGGTCAGGGCTTCCGTCATCGCCGATATTCTGGCTGCCGGGCGTGAGATGGCGGCGCATCCCGTCGAGACCCTGCCGCATGTCCGCGATACGCTCGAAGCGCTCGCCGGCGACTACAGGCTCGTCATGATCACCAAGGGCGATCTCTTCGATCAGGAGCGCAAGCTCGCGGCCTCTGGCCTCGGCGATCTGTTCGACGCCATCGAGATCGTCAGCGACAAGACCGCCGCCACCTATGAGCGCATCTTCGCCCGCCATGGCGATGGGCCGGCGCGCGCCATGATGGTCGGCAACTCGCTGAAATCCGACATCCTGCCGGCGCTGGAAGCCGGCGCCTGGGCGGTGCATGTGCCGCACGAGGTCACCTGGGCGCTGGAGCATGCCGAAGAGCCGGTGGGGCAGGGGCGCTATCGCAAGCTGGCCGATCTCGGTGGGCTGGTCGAATTGGTGCAAGACGTCTCAGCCTGATACGCGACTTGCCAATTATTGCATAAATGGTATATTGTCTCATGCTCTGGTCGGTTGAATTTCTCAACGGTGATGTCCGGGCCGAACTCGAGGCGCAGCCCGAAGACATCGTCGCCAGCTTTCTGAGGATATCCCGACTTATTTCTGCGAATGGACTGCCGAGCGTGCGCGAGCCTTATGTGAAGCACCTCGAGGGCCCGCTCTGGGAAATGCGTATGAAGGGCAGGGATGGCATCGCGCGGGCTGCCTATGTCACGGCGTCCGGGCGCCGCGTCGTTGTGGTGCGCGTGTTTGGCAAGAAGACGCAGAAGACGCCGCGTCGCGAAATCGAGCTGGCCTTGAAGCGGGCGAAGGAGGTCGTATGACTCGCAAGTTCATCCCGGTCGAAGAGGCTGCGAAGGACTGGTTCAAGGATCCGAAATTCGTTGCGGCCTATGACTCCTTGGAGGACGAGTTCGCGCTGGCCGATGCCTTGATCAAGGCGCGTGGTCAGGCGGATATGACGCAGGAAGAGGTTGCCGGAAAGATGGGCACCACCCAGGCGGTGATCGCCCGGCTCGAAAGTGGGCGAACGATGCCGTCGACGCGGACCTTGCGGCGTTTTGCCGAAGCGACCGGGACACGCCTGACGATCGGATTTGTCAGGCCATCTGGCAAAAAGTCGTCTTCAGGCTAGATGGTCGCAAGATCGTCCCCGATTCTGGCCCACGCTGGACCGCCGTTGCAAATTGTGCTAGCCCCTCCCATGTAAGACGAGATGCGGCCGGGTTCTGGCCATTCCTCCGCGCGGGCAGCGGTCCGGTCGGCGGTCACGATTCAGATCCACCACACATCGACTACAAGACCGCAGCGAGGCGTCCGCGCGCCATGCTCGGGCCTCACGCATACGCGGATCTGGAACGTAAGGAATACCCCATGAACAAGGGCACCGTGAAGTGGTTCAACGCCACCAAGGGCTATGGCTTCATCACCCCTGAGAACGGCGGACAGGACGTGTTCGTCCACATCAGCGCCGTCGAGCGCGCCGGCCTGCGCGAGCTGGTCGAAGGCCAGGTCGTCTCCTTCGAGATGGTCGCCGATCGCAAGACCGGCAAGTCCTCGGCCGGCAACCTCGCCGTCGCCTGATCTTGAGACCGACCGGATGGGCGTTCGCGCCCGCCCGGACCAAACGACACCCGCCGGCGCTGTGGCATAGCGGTTCGCCGGCGGGCTCTGCCCCTGATAGACCAAGGCCGGGCGCAATCCGGCGGCACAGCCGAGACCCACATGTGCCCCTTGCGTCACGGCGTCCGGAAAGACCTATTTTGACACAGTTTACCGACCTCGGCCTCGCCGAGCAGCTCCTCAAGGCGCTCGCCTCCGAAGGTTACACCACGCCGACGCCGATCCAGGCGCAGGCGATCCCCCCGATCCTTCTCGGCCGCGATCTGCTCGGCGCCGCCCAGACCGGCACCGGCAAGACGGCGGCCTTCTCGCTGCCGCTGGTCCACCGCCTGCTCAACCAGCCGCGCCGCATGCAGCCGCGCAGCGTCCGGGCCCTGATCCTCTCGCCGACGCGCGAACTCGCGGCGCAGATCGAGACCTCGATCCGCACCTACGCCCAGTTCACCACCATCAAGTCGACCGTGGTGTTCGGCGGCGTGCCCGTCGGCAAGCAGATCCGCGCGCTCGGCCAGCATGTCGACATCCTCGTCGCCACGCCCGGCCGCCTGCTAGATCTCGTCGACCAGCGCGCCGTCTCGCTGCGTGAGATCGAGTATCTCGTCCTCGACGAGGCCGACCAGATGCTCGATCTCGGCTTCGTCCACGCCTTGCGTCGGATCGCCACCCTGATCCCGGCCAAGCGCCAGACCCTGCTGTTCTCGGCGACCATGCCCAAGCCGATCCGCGAGATCGCCTCGGCCTATCTGACCGACCCGGTCGAGGTCGCCGTCGCCCCGGTGGCGACGACCGCCGAGAAGATCGACCAGCGCGTGATCTTCACCAATGCCGGCGAGAAGCCGGCGTTGCTGGCGAAGACGCTGAGCGTGCCCGAGATGGAGCGCGCCATCGTCTTCACCCGCACCAAGCACGGCGCCGACAAGGTCGTCCGCCAGCTCGAGACCGCCGGCATCAAATCGGCCGCGATCCACGGCAACAAGAGCCAGGGCCAGCGCGAGCGGGCGCTCGGCGCCTTCCGCGACGGCGATCTGCGCATCCTGGTCGCCACCGACATCGCGGCGCGCGGCATCGATGTCGACGGCATCAGCCATGTCGTGCAGTTCGATCTGCCCAATGTGCCCGAGACCTATGTCCATCGCATCGGCCGCACCGCGCGCGCCGGCGCATCCGGGCAGGCCGTCGCCTTCTGCACGCCGGAGGAGCGCGGCGATCTCGCCGCCATCGAGAAGCTGACCAGGATCGCGATCACGCCCGTCGGCGAGGTGCCCTATTGGGACGGCCGCACGCCGAAGAAGCCGCCCCAGAACCAGGGCCGCGGCGGACGCGGCCAGCAGAACGGCGGCGGCGGCCGCGATCATGGCCGGCCTTCGGGCCAGCGCCATGGCGCGCCGAAGCCCGCAGGCAAGCCGGTGCATGCCGGCTCCCGCAACGAGGCGGGCCGCAACGACCGGCCGCAGCGTAGCGAGCAGCCCGCGCCGCGAAAAGACGGGGGTTCCGCGAAGGAAGGGCTTGGCGGCGTCGCGTTCTTGCAGCAAAGAACTCAGCAACCACGGACCAACGGCGCCCGGCGGCGCGCGAACTGACGCGCGCAGGGCCGAACCGGAGCGGGCCGACGGCTCGCTCCCCGCGCCTACGGGCACACGAAGGACGACAGAATGGCTAAAGAAGAACTGCTCGAATTCGACGGCACGGTGGTCGAGGTCCTGCCGGACGGAAACTACCGCGTGAAGCTCGACAACGAGCACGTGATCCTGGCCTACGCCGCCGGCAAGATGAAGAAGAACCGCATCCGCACCATCGCCGGCGACCGCGTGGTCGTCGAGATGTCGCCCTACGACCTCGACCGCGGCCGCATCAACTTCCGCCAGAAGACCGCCGGCCCCGCGCCGGGCGGCCCGCCGCGCAACCAGAACTTCCGCCGGCGCTGACGGCGGCCGCGATGCGCTTCACCGGCACGGAACTCGGCTTCATCGTCTGGGGCAGCGCGCTCGGCGCGCTGGTCGGCCTCGGCGTGCAGAACGGCATGCTCGCCGGACTGTCGAGCGAGTTCTTCCCGCCCTTCGTCATCGTGCTGCTCGGCCTCGCCGTGACCGAGATCATCGTCAGCCTGGCGACGAACCGCGCGCCCGGCACCTTCATCGCCATGACCGCGCGCCTGTTCGCCTTCGTCGGCGGCGTCGTGGGGCTCTATCTGGTGCTCGGCCGCCTGGCCTGAGAAGCCGACCGGGCCTTCAGCCCTCATCCTGAGGAGCCGCGGAGCGGCGTCTCGTAGGATGCTCCAGACGGCGCGCGAGCCTCATGAAGCATCCTTCGAGACGCCATTTCCGCCGAAATGGCTCCTCAGGATGAGGGCTTCAGGATATTCGGGCCAATCCACGAGAATTTATCGCGGTTTCTGCCGCGCTCGGATCGGTCAACCGACCCGACCAAGAAAAAACCCCGGCGCGAGCCGGGGTTGAAGTGGTCTTTTCCGTAGTCGAAGAGTCTCACGTCAAATTCGGTAGCCGCAGCGTTCAGTAGCGGCCCCTGGCCCAGTGCTGCGAGCCGGGGCTGATCATCACCTTGCGGTGGCGGGTCTCGTAGACGGCGGGGATATGGTCGTGCGCGACATAGGTCGGCGAGACCATGATCTTGCGCTGGCGCTGCGCATAGACGGCGGGGACGACCTCGTAGGATACGCTCGCCGGCGAAACCTCGACCGTGCGGGTCCGGTAGCCGTAGCGCGGCTTGTCGTAGACCCAGCAGCCGGTGGTGCGGCCATGGGCGTCGGTGGTCACCTCCCAGCGCTTGCCGCCAGGCGAGATCATCACCTTTTCCGACACGCTCGAATACTGCGCCGGACGGTGATGCGGGATTTTGCGCGCCGGATGCACCATCACGGTCTCGCTGACATAATCGTATTGCGCCGGCACGACCCGGGCCTGGCTCTGCGCCGGCCGGGCGACATAGGTCTCGGCGACGGAGCCGTAGACCGGCGGCGTCTGCACCAGATTGTAGCAGGACGAGCCCTGGCAGGGCGCGGGCCGGCACGACGAACCGTAGCAGCCGCCGCCGGCCTGCGCTGCGCCAGCGCCGAGCAGCAGGGCCGCCGAGAAGGTGAATGCCGAAGCGGAGAAAGCCTTGACGCTCATGTCTGATCCAGTCTGTCCCGCACGGCGTCAGCGCGCCGCTTGTGGGTTCAGGAAGCCGGATCGGACTGATGAACGCAAGGTAAACGCGCAAACAAGGTAAAATTAACCAAGGCGTTCAGGGGCATGGCGTTTAGAGGTGTTGAGCGGAGGTGAAGGGAAACGATAGAATGCGAGGGAATTACTGACCGGCGCACTTTTTGAGCATCGGTGGTCTCGCACGGAAACACGGCCGTCATCCCGGACAAGCGGCGCAGCCGCGCCGATCCGGAGTTCATCGTAGAGCACAAGAGTCGCGGCAATGCAGCTCCGCCGCAGCCCGAAAGATATAGCGGCTACCAACCGGTCTGTACCAAGCATACATTTTCGCGCAGCGCGAGCAGGTCGGGTCAGCGAAACAGCGACTAAGCCATTCTCGAAACTATCTGGCGCAATTCCTCCTTCACTGTTGCGAGAGGTATCAGCATGAGCGTAAACAGCATCCAACAGGCGTAGATTGCGTCTGCATCATACGGACTGCCGTCAGAAAGCAGCCCGTGCACAACGGCGTGACGAAGCACCGGGCCCGGCCGCTTCAAAAAGACCAAGTCGAGATCATTGACGATCTCGGGGCCAAAAACCGCCTCCATTGGATTCCGTAGATCGGCAAATAGCGATGTCAGCATTCGATCCTGCTGTGTTTGCGTAGCGGCATCGAAAGTGGTCACATCGTACCCTGCGGTCTTCAGAACAAATCGCAGGCTGCTCTCGAGAAGCGGCGTAAGGATGTAGACTGCGCCGACGCGGTCTCCGCTGAAAAAGCTGGCCATACCCTTGGCGAATGTTTCCTCCTGGTGCGGGTCAACGAACGCGCTATTTCGAGCGATTATTCTTAGCACATCCTCCGCAATAAAATGGCGCGACATTATAATTTTCCGGGCGGGCTCTATCCCACCGCCGACGACCAAACTCCGTCGAATTGACTCGGCTTGAGCGATTTTTGCATCAACTGCAGAGGTGCTAGCATCATCTCCAAAGCCACTACCGTCCGTTCGATGAATGACCTTGCCGGCGCGATCTAGATGCGATGTGCCGAATAGAGATGAAAGAGGATGGGCGCGAATTAGGGCTCGGACCCATAAAGTGGTTGGCTTCGCCGGCTCGGCGTGATTCACGGCTTCCGGGAGGAAGCACGGATGAATCGGGATCGTTTCTGGCTCACGGATGCGCAATTCGCACGGATAGCGCCG